>OMFJ01000611.1_pt1 | contig 15381 bp, 18 predicted proteins | sample 1674351 | NCBI WGS metagenome assembly OMFJ01 (sample SAMEA103958164, study PRJEB25191) | human gut metagenome | biome: human-associated habitat [ENVO:00009003]; feature: intestine environment [ENVO:2100002]; material: feces | place: Germany | collected 2013/2015
CTCTCTAACAGATGGCAGGCATGGGTCAGCCTCAGATGCATCAGGTATTGCGTCAGAGTCAGATGAAAATGCTGCTTAAAATAGCGGGACAAATATTTTTCGGATAAATGAAATTGCTCTGCCAGGGTTTCCAATCGAAGGGGTTCCGTGTAGTTATACTGCAGATAAGTCAGTATCTCACGCTGCATCGGATCGTTCCTTTTGGAGCCCATCGGGTTAATGGTTCCGCAGGCAGCGATTTTTTGCAGAAGTGACAACAATAAAATACGTAATCGGAAATGCCCGCTCAAAGTATTTGGAAGCTGTCTGACAGACAGGATCTCACGGATGAGAGAAATGATGTCAGGACAGCTTTTTTCATGGGAAAGATTATGATGCAAAAGCAATTCATGGTTACGCAGGGGAAGGAGAAACTCCGTTTCCAACAGATCGTCCGTCTGAAAGGAAATAAATTCCAGTGGAAACAGCAGGGTATGATAGTCTACGCCCGGAATAGCGGAACCCATAAAATGAAGCTCGCCGGGATTCACAAAGAATACGGAGCCGCCGGCTGCTTCGTATTCTTCTCCTTCGATGATGATCTTAAGAGAGCCGGAGCGGACATATATGATCTCGACCTCCGGATGCCAGTGGACAGGAATCTGAAAAAAAGCAGGCATATCATGCAGGTGATAACAGCTGAAAGGAAATTCTTTTGTTCCGTGAATGCGTTCTTCTCTTAATTCGGGGTACATAGGCAGGCCTTTCTGTGAAGTGGATCGGGGGGATATTATGGTCAGATTACTATAAAAGTAGAAATAAGTCAATTTTCTGTGGTAAAAATGCAAGTTTTAGGAAAGATAAAGTAGTAATATGTAAAAATTGAAGAGACTATTCGGAATACTATTCTGAATAGTTACAAAATGAAAATGCAAATTTATAGGAACCGCAGAAAGGATATAAAACATACGATGGAAGGACAGAATAAGTCATTATTTCAATTATTTGTACCACTGTGTCTGGAGACGATCTTTTACATGTTGTCCGGAATGGTGGATACCTTAATGCTTTCTTCTGTGGGAGATCAGGCAGTCGGAGCAGTCGGAACAGCAAATACTTATATCGGTGTGTTCATTATTATGTATTCGGTAGTTTCTATGGGAATGCTGGCTGTGATGACACAGAATATCGGTGCGGGCAGACCGGGGATCGCCTGTCAGGCAAAGACTCTGGGATTATGGTTTAATGGGATCCTGGGTGTTGTGATGTCTGTGTTTTTGTTTTTCTGTTCCGATGGGATTTTGTATGTGGTAGGTATTGCACCGGCATTGAAGGAGCCTGCCGTACAATACCTGCGGATCGTCGGAGGCGGAAGCATACTGAACGCGATGATTCCCATACTGGCAGGATATCTGCGTGCATTTGGATATACGAAACAGCCTCTGATCGCAACTGTGACAGGTAATATTTTGAACTTTATATTAAATGCCGTGTTTCTGTTTCGATTCCACCTCGGCGTGCAGGGGGTTGCATCCGCAACAGTGATTTCCAAAGTAGTGAATCTGATATTGATAGTGATCTTTGTACGGCGGCTGATCCCTGCAAAAAAATATTCGGAGAGGGTAAATTCCGGAGAGATTTTGCGGAAGATCATCCGGATCGGATTACCTTCCGCTTTGGAGAATATTATTTATAATGTAGCGATGACACTGGTGATTCGTTTTCTGAACCAGATGGATACAGAAGGAATCAATGTGGCTGCCCGCTCCTATACGGCACAGATCACGAATTTATCCTTCTGTGTGGGAAGTGCACTTGCCCAGGCGAATGCCATTATGACCGGATGGTACATGGGTGCGGGAAAATATGAAATATGTGATAAGCAGACTAAAAAATCTGCGGCGATCGGAGCGGTACTGGCGATGGGAACAGAATTTCTGTTTGCAGTCAGTGCCCCGGTTGTGATCTCTTTTTTCACGCAGGATAAGAGTATGGTAGAACTAGTGCAGAAGCTGATGTTTATTGACATTGCCCTGGAAGCCGGACGAGTCACAAATCTGGTATACGGAAATGCACTGAAAACCAGTGGAGATGCTGTATTTCCGGTGATCCTCGGAGCTGTTTTCATGTTTTTGTGTGCAGCGGGAGGAACGTATCTGCTGGGGATACAGCTGCATTTGGCAGTAGTGGGTGCTTATATCGGTCTGACAGCAGATGAATGCAGCCGTGCGGTCGGCATGATGTTGCGCTGGCGGAGCGGAGCATGGAAGAAAAAAGGATTGATCGAAGATTGATCGAAGTGCAATAATAAGACGGTATACCGGCTGGCTTTTGCCCGGATGGGCATTCTCTTGCTTTTCGTAGCTTGTCATAGCATAGCGCATTTTTTATAATTAAAATATTGACAATGTGAAAAAATGTGTTATAGTTCTAAATGCAAATGCAACTCATTTGCATTTAGAACAAATATATGATTAAGTATTCATTTGATAAAGAAAGTATGGAAAGGTAAGAGTTATGTCGGAAGTTATTTTAGATACCTTAATAGATAGTATAAAGCTGGTGCCGTTTTTGTTCCTGACCTATCTGGCTATGGAATATCTGGAGCATAAGGCTGGCGAGAAGACCACACATATGGTGCGTAAAGCAGGTAAAATGGGACCGTTGATCGGTGGCGTGGCAGGTGTGCTGCCTCAGTGTGGGTTCTCGGCAGCAGCATCCAACTTATATGCAGGCAGAGTGATCACCCTGGGAACACTGATAGCCATTTATCTGTCCACTTCTGATGAGATGCTGCCGATCCTGATTTCGGAGAAAATGGATATCCGCTTTGTACTGGGCGTGCTGGGAGCTAAAGCAGCCATTGGTGCGGCAGCCGGATTTGTGATCGATCTGTTGGTCCGGGAGAGGAAGATGCATCCTCATGACCATGTTCACGGGCATGGAGAAAATGACCATGAAGAGGAAGAGCACATTCATGAAATCTGTGAGCATGAGAACTGCCATTGTGAAGAGGATGGCATTTTTCTATCTGCGGTAAAGCATACGCTTCACATTACCTTTTTCATTATAGTCATTGGATTTGTTCTGAACACAGCACTGCATTTTGTGGGAGAAGATGTTCTGGCCGGCCTGATCCTGAACCGTCCCGTACTGGGACCTGTGCTGGCAGGATTGGTGGGACTGATCCCCAACTGTGCAGCATCTGTGACCATAACGCAATTGTATATCAGTGGTGTGATCAGCCTTGGAGCCATGATGTCCGGATTGCTGGTAGGAGCGGGAGTAGGACTGCTGGTGTTGTTCCGCGTGAACCCGGATAAAAAGGAAAATCTGAAAATCGTGGGAATTTTATATGTGATTGGTGTTTTGACAGGAATTGTGATAAACTGGCTGTAGGCACAAGCAGTGTTTCGAGGTGGAAAGCACTGCGCCCTCGAGATCGCGATATAAAAGGACAGATATCTATGGAAGAACATAAATGTGAACACAATGATATTTCTTATCCCAAGGGATTAAAATGGACCAAACAGAGAAAATGCGTGTATCAGGTGCTGGAGGAAGCGACCGAGCCCCTCAGCGCCGTACAGATTTACAATCGTATTGAGAGAGATCACGAAGGCAGCGATTATGCTGTATCCACGATCTACCGGATTCTGGCAACATTTGAAGAACATGGAATGGTAGAGAAGACAACGTTCATGGGAGACGGTACCGTAGTATACGAATTGAACCGCGGGGAACATACCCATTATGCGGTCTGCCTGGAATGTCATAAGCGGATTCCGCTGCCCAGCTGCCCCTTTGCACATGTGCATTTAGAGCAGGATACCGGAGATTTCACTGTCACCGGACACAAATTAGAGCTGTACGGTTACTGCAAAAAGTGCCAGGAAGCCCGTAAAAAACAGTAATTTCACTTATTGTACAAATAAATCGAAAAAAATATTTAAATTTTTTTCAAAAAGTACTTGCATTCTTGAAAACCATGTGATAATATATGTCTTGTCGTTGCGGGAGACGCAACAACGACACAGAAAATGCACCGCTAGCTCAGTTGGTAGAGCACCTGACTCTTAATCAGGGTGTCCAGGGTTCGAGCCCCTGGCGGTGCACTCGAGAGAATCGTTTTTGGAGACATAGGAGCTCCGGGGACGGTTCTTTTTTTGTCCCCGGAAACTCACTAGACACCCTGACCTCTTGTTAATGGTGTCTAATAGCCACGCTGGAAAAATATCGGATCCAGCTGATACACCGGAGCACCGAGCAGCTTCATTTGTGCAGCCATAGCGACATAGGTTTTCGTTGCAGCATAATCATAATGCCCCAGGAACACACGTAAAAATTCCAGGTTACCGCCGCCGATCAGGTAGGAGATCGCAAACGTGTGACGGAGCAGATGCGCATGAAGCCGATCTATACCGGTGCTAATCTTCAGATCTTGAAAGATCATCTTCACCGTGTTAGATGTAAGCGAACACTCCGAATCCCGAAGCTGACGGAGCATATATCCGGAAGTAATACCGGTGCGCTGGTCATACTCCTGCAATGCGCTGATCAGAAAGTCCGGGATCAATACAAACCGGCTTTTGTTTTCCTTAGAATTGACGATGTGCAGGATGTTCCGCTCCGGATCCAGATGATGTACCTGCAGGTGACAAACTTCCTGTCGGCGCAGGCCGCAATCAAGCAACAAGTGAAAGATACAATAATTGCGTAAACCCTGCAGCGTATTCAGGTCAAAGAGATCATCGATTTTCCTAACATCATCCACGAAGAGCGGCAGCTCCGCCACGGCATCATCCTTCGGCAGCTTCACACCCTTTAAATAATCCGGACTAAAGTTATTCTCATATGTCCAGTGCAGAAACGCCTTTACAGATCTGCAATAGCTCCGGATAGAAGAATTTTTGATCTTCCTGGTGCGCAGCTCCAGAATAAAATCCATGTAGATAGATCCAGTAAGTGCATCAAAGCTGCTCACGGCAGGATCTACCCGATAATGACTTTCCAGGAACCGGAAAAACAGATCCAGATCATCCGTATACTTAAGTATAGTATCCGTGCTGCAATAAGTGCTCCGGTTGTTTATGTATACGTCACGGAGCTGTTGGATGGTCAAGTGAATTTCCCCCTTGCAAATCTAAGTTGTTTATACTATCATAATCGTAAAGAGTGCCGTCACTTTCATCCAGCAGACGGAAGCGGTGCTTTTCAGAAGATACGAAGACTCCGGAAAGTTCATCCTCATTAAACTGCCGGAGTTTTTTCTGTTTATATCTCTGCGCTTCCATGATGTCGTTATCATTCATCCGGAGAAGTGCTTCAAAGCAGTCCTGCAGAGGACTGTCCTCATTGATCCCACGCATATAGATACCGAGGGTCACCGCTGACCCGATCACACGCTTTTTCATGGACTCCACGGAAAGCTTCCGGTTGTAGTTTCTTACCAGCTTCACCTCATCCGGTGTCATTTTCATGTCAATACAGCGTGTGCTGCGGAGAGCTTTCCAAAAACCACAGTACGGTCTCCGGTACTTCTTGGAATCCCCGGTTTTCTCAACCATCTTGAAAACCCGTTCTGTCAGATAGTCAATGATCAACTTTCGGTTATCCAGATAGTCATAGATCCGTTTGCATTCTCCCTTGTTCCGGTGATCCTTGAACGGGATCAGATCATAGCTCTTGGAATGTCTGCGCATGGTCTGATATTCCACATTTACCACGTAGTTGAGTTTTGGTGTAAGTTTATCAGCCAGCCGGATCAGAGCATCCTCTTCTATGGTCAGTGTACCGTCCAGGATCTGCCGGACATAATTTGTATAATACGGATCCTGCCCATGCTCCAGAAAGAACTCCAGTCTTGCAGTATACCGATAGAACCAGTTTCTTTTCTGATAGCAGCGCTCATAGACCCATTTGTCATACTTAGAGATCAATCCGTTCATTTCCCAGATCTGGAAGAACCACGGCTTGTAATTCTGTTCGATGACTTCCCTGGTCTTCTGATAGATCCTAACGAATACCTTATCAGAACGCTTCCCCAGTGCCACATAATCGATCTCATAGTCTTCGGAGCCGACCTTGTTCGTGACGTAAGTAGCATTTTTGAAACGGTCAACACGCATCTTATAAAAGTTCTCCGGTGAGAAGAAGGTCTCCGGATCTTTCAGATAGTTGGAGTGCCAGCAATAATCCACACGGTTCTCCTGGACAAAATCAATTTCAAGACCAAAGTATTCTGCGATATTCTTGACATACCGGTAACTGTTTTCAAAGGCATCCCGGACGCCCATGATCCAGAGCATGTAAGAACGGATCTGCACCACGCATTCACAGGTGACGGATTCACCGCCATCTGCCGCTTTCGGAACCACCGGAGCTAAGAAGATATCAAAGTACTCCGGATAACTTAAGCAAGTTGTATAGAACCGGGAGAAGGTCACCGGCTTCAGATACAGATTCTTGCCGAGTTTCGGCAGATACAGCTCCGGCTGATCTTCATTTCCATTCAGATAGTTATACTGCAGCTTAAAGAACTTGCGCATTTTCTCAACCTGCGGATCCTTGGATTTCAGCCGGAAGTCATTCCGGAACTTCACGGAATAGTAAAAGGTGTCTATGTTATGTAAAAATTTCTTTTGTGTATATCCAAACCACTCATGCTGATCCTCTAGCGGCATGTCACGGTATAGAATGTTATCGTATTCACGTCTTTTGTCGAACATTTGTCAACCCCCTAAACTTATTTTGTCGGACAAAATCGGCATTTTTCTATTTTTCCCGGAAAGCCGTTTCCGGGAAATTATTTTTTTGCCACTTTTGCCAGAATACAAGCACGTTTCCCCGTGTCGGACAATGGTTTTTGAGACCACGTATTACAGGGCGTGGCGCCAGCGCCTGCGCCGGCTTCGCGGGGCCCCTCAAACCCCGCTCATCCGTCTCATGCGCTGCACCTCTTTTTTGTTCACTTTTTCGTCAACTAACTCAAAATGATTGTAGGAATCATAGAGCTCATAGACGGATTTCTTCGCCCAGAAGAAGTTGGAATCCACTGTCTGCTTCATGGGATACCACTTTTTGATACAAACGAACATATTCCCCCGGCTTAGGAACCCAAGCACAGCACCGATCTTTCCGGCGTTGGAGATCTTACGATGTACGAAATCGTATTCGATCAGTCCCCGGATCTGTCTGTCCAGCATCCGGTCAAACTGTGCGAGCAGGATCACGTCATAGCCATAATGACGGTGCTGGGAGAAGAAGGACAGCCAGGCACGCCGATCCGGGGAAGCGTATTCCCTGGAGTTAAAGAGCAGCTGTGCCTCGTCTATGTAGATCTTAACCTCTCCTTCCCGAAGCCTGCGGCCGAGATGCTTTGATAAGCGGCGGGAGAACCGGAGCAGCTTGTCCGGATCCAGGCGATGGTTCGGGACATAAAGGTATACGCCTTTACATTTCTTTACGGCTTTTGTGTTAAAGTAAAAGTTACCGATCACCACGGAATCCTTACGCTGCAGCCGGAGAGCAATTTCCCTGGCGGCATGGCAGCTCTTGCCGGATCCGGGAGTCCCGGAGTACAAAGATATCATAATAATTCCCCCTTATTGACTACTCGATCAGCTTCACCCAGCGGGCAATGATCGAGTAAATATAATAGACACCAATGGCGAGCAGCCAGACAGAGCCAATGGCAACCATTTCAGAAACAGGAACAAACCAGTTAATATAACCAAGATAGGGAAGCTTGCTGAACTTCTCGATTGTGTCAGCAAAGGGAGAAGTCGGAAAAGCCTTCATCAGAAGATCCAAAAAACCATTGAGTAACGCCTGCATATCTGCCATAAAATCACCATCCTATCATTTTCTTTGTCGAAGCCATGAGCATGATCACAAAGCAGCCAAGCTCCCCCAACCGGAAGATCTCCATCACCGGATCCATCCAGGCAAGATCTAACTCCAGAACCATATCTATCCCCAGGGAGTCAAGCTTGATCGGGATCTTGAAGCAGGGAGCCACCGGATCAGCAGACAAAGCCTGAATAAAATGTATAAAGTCGAAAGGGATACAGAAAGGGAAGATCAGCCGGAGATCTCTCTTGTAAGATTCCCCCTCTCCGTCAGTACCGGGATCCGGAGAAGGATCAGGCTCCGGTTCGGGTTCCGGTGCTGGCTCCGGCAAGGCTGCAGTCAGGGCAGCATTCAGAGCATTCTTATAAGCTTCTGTATTTTCTGCCGGATCAAGACCCGGTTCCGGTAAAGCTGCGGCAGCCGTAGACAATGCAGCGTTGATTCCAGGGAGCCGCCCCGGAGCGAACTCATAGCCGGTGAGAGGCTGCAGCCGTTCTGCTGTCGAGGTCGCAAGATCCGGGAAGTCATAAGCTTCACCGTTCAAAAGCCCAGTCAATGATTCTGAATTTAAATAAGAGTTAGCATGTTCCAATGAATCAAAAACAGGAAAATTTACATAATAAGAATCAAACATTATACCATTTCCAATAGAAACATGATCAGATGTGTATTTGCATACATTACCTTCAAACCTTTGATACACATATGGAAAAGCACCAGAAACAAATTTCATAGAAGAATTTTCAATATAAGCAACAGCAGGTTTATCAATATGACTCAAATCAGGATATTTATCAGCACCATAAAAAGAACCGGCGGAAGTATATAAATAATATCCATCACCATTTCCGTAAAAAGACTTAACATAGCCTAAAGGAGTAAAAGAGCCATCAGGATTAAAAACAAAACCGGAAAATCCTAACCCGGTATAATAATCTTCCGCTGCCACGCCTTCCACCTTTTTGGCATACAGATCTGCAAAAATTCCAGCCATAGCAGAAACAAGCGTACTCGAAACCAATACATCTTGGATATATGTAAAAGGATCCTTATACCCAGTATCCGGCACCGGTGTACTATCCGGATCTGAGGACGGAGTAGGAGTCGGATCCGGCTCATTGCCACCAGTCCCGGAGATTACACGGTACTTTGCAAATGTTTCAGAAGTCGGCAGTTTCAAAGCATTGCTTCCAAGCATAGAATCAGCCTGATCTAAAGCTTCTTTGATAGTTATCCGAGAACCGTCCTCCATAGTTATGTATGAATCATAAAAAGGCGGTTCAGCCATGCTTTCCACAGATGCAATAAAAGCATCATAAAGCGAGGATCCAGATTCGTAATCATCCAGTCCGTCCTTGATACCGGAAGATATAGCAACTGTTTCCAGCAGATTATAAAGCATCATAGTCAGCTCCACGGCAAATTCTTCGCTAACTGCGACAGATGCAGCCTTAACTTTTAGCGTATTTCCACCCAGCACGCTGCCGATCACAATGACCATGACGAGCAACAGCGCTGATATTCTTTTCTGCATAGTTATCCCCCCTCCGAAAAATTCTTATCTAACAAAGCATGAAAGCCATCTTTCCGAACATCCGGAGGTTCACAACAGGCATCCATGCCATCAGCAGGATCTTTAAAATTTCTCTTGCAGCAGAGAATAACATCCGGATCGTAAAAGATACATTCGTATTCCCTGCAGTGTTTCTCATCAAAATAAGTTACCATTTCCACCTTTACCTTTCTTGTCCTACAAAGTCCCGGAGATCACCGGCGTGCTGCAGCGATTTTGTCCGACAAAGCTTGTCCTACAAAAGTCACACTGCAGAGTCAAACCTTCAGCAATTTTGTCCGACAAAGCTTGTCCGACAAAAGTCATGCTGCAGCAGCTCCTGGTTGTCATTTTTGTCCGACAGCACCAAAAAAGGGCGGGAAGCTTCAGCTCCTCACCCTTCCCGGTTAGAGACTATTCAGTTTTTAAGCACTGCGCAGAGATTTCAGCCATCTAATACCATATCTGACAGCAACACCAGCACCGATAATGGTGACAGCAGCGGGTACCGCAATACCCAGAACCTTGAACATGTCAGCCTGAACGCTGGTAACAGCAGCCTGCATGATAGCGGCAACATCGAAAGATGCAGCTGCACCAGCTTCAGCAAGAGCAGTAACAGTTAATAAAGGCATATTATTTTCCTCCTTCTATGAGCTGGAATATGTAGAAACATACATATCCCGTTAATATAGCTACGCATTCGCAGACGGCGCCGATGATCATACACTGCGATGCAATAGACACGTAAGTAAATATATCCATCATTTCCTCCCATTCCACAGGCCCAGCATGATAAGCATCCCGGCAATGATGCCAAGGCATATAGATATCATCAGTGTGTTCTCCTGGATCTTGACGGTCTGATCTTGGGAGGCTGCAAGCTGCTCTGCCAGGGTATCAGCCTGTTCTGACAGATATTGATTCGTCTGCAAGAGATCCTCATGGATCATCTGCAGAGCTTCGGAATAGTCCGGTGCATCTGCGGAGAAGACAACAGTGTAGGGACTGTTGCCTTCCGGAGAATCTACCGCAGCACCATCACCGGTATCGCTGCCGGTTATCACATCCGCATTGCCACCGGATACGGTGACAGGAAGATAGACCGTGTCAGCTTCTGTATGTAAAGGGGAATCCTCCCCGGGGGAGGCGGTCACAACCTCGTCCATTATTTAGCAGCCTTTCCGGGCTCCTTAGCTTCCGGAGCGGTCTCCGGCTGGATCATGCCCTGGACTACAAAGCCGGGAATCACCTTCGGCTTGATCTCCAAATGGGAGATAAAGGCAACATCACGCAGACGGTTCACAGGTTTGCCATCGGCACCTACGACCATTTCAAAAGTACCTTCATAAAGACCGGGAGCGACTACGATCTTGTTACGCAGCACAGAATCCACAGAGCACTTTGCACGCTGCACACCTACCGGCTTGGTAGGGTCAAACTCCGCCTCAGACGCAAGAACTTCACCGTTCTCACCCCAGAACATATAGTGCACGGAACAGCCGGCAAGTTTGTCACCAGCTTCATCTTTCATGTCATACTGGTTAGCGAATAAGATCACAATTTTTGCTTTGCTTGTTAAGGTTACATTAGCCATTTTTATTTTCCTCCATTTTCAGAAAAGGGTTAGTGTTAATAAGGTATTGTTTTCTATCATTTTCATAGCGGTAGCGCTGACGGTACCAGCTCATGACTTTGTTGTAATCACCGCCGGTCTGCTTACAGAGCAGCTTGATCGTAAGCGGTGTATAATTATGACGTTCCTGGAGCCAGTCCAGAAAAGATTGCTTGTTTTCATCCCAAAACGAAGAATCTGTGAGACACTCCGGAGGATCAGGTACGGTTGACTGTGATATAGGGATCTTCCTTTCTGGTTATTTGTGTTTTTCGACTTGTTTCCAATAGGTATCACGCAGATCCAGAAGTTCAGAAGCATCCGAAGAAGTACGAACGATTACTTTACCCTCAGACTTAGATCTGGCATACATAAAATAAACAATTCGACTAGGATCAGACACAGAACGATCAGCTTCCACATGGATAGTCCGGGGATCAATAAAAATCCACCGCTCTATCTCTCCACAAATAACTTGTTCAACTTTAATAAACATCAGCATTCCTTTCTGTTCCGGGTCTGCGGCTGTCCGGGTGCCCCTCCGGGGGGCGGGTCGCGCCCCGCTGGCGACAAGGGACTCGTCCCTTGACCCGTTATCACTGCCGTGAGGGCGCAGGGAAACAGCAGCAAGGGCGGCTCCTGTTCCCCTGGCGGGGAAGTGTCGGGAGAGCGGGTCTGTAAAGCGGCTTTCGCGGCATATCCTCACCGCAAGGGCGGCGGTTCCGGTATTCCACGTACCGCTTGACAGACAGGCGCCGGGGTTACGTGAAGGGCAGGGAGTTAAGGTCTTCAAGGGCACGGTGCAGATGATCCAGCGACCGAGCGACAGTATAGATCTGACTGTCCTGCTCCGAGATCTTTTGCCGGTTGGCTTTCATGCGCTGCTCATAGTATGCCAGTTCCTCCGCCCTGGTCTCGTCACCGGAGCGGTATTCTTCCAGGATCCGGCAGAGCTTGTCTGTCCAGGTCGTGCCCTTCTGGCTGTTTACATACTCGTCCAGGTCTGCTGGAAGCCGGATCGACTTCTTGATCAGATCATCCGGCACTGCTGTCACCTCCCAGAATATCCTCGAAAGAGAGCTGACCGCCATAGGCTGCTTTGCGCTTTTCCTCTGCCTGTTTCATATATGAATCATATAGATCCAGCATCTCATCCATGCTCTCAGAGGAGCGAATCAACATCTGACCCTGATCGGTAAAGCTATACAGCTTATAAAAGAGATCAGACTGCAGTCGTTCCACCACTACATGAAGCGTACTAGCATCCACTGATACGATACGGTTACAGCGATATAAATTAACGTGAACATCAATGAGCATCAAATTACCTCCTTCTTACCCGGATCGACTCCACACAGGGCTTATCATCACCGGTCTTTTAATATGCGCGCGTTTGTGCTACAATTTAAGGTATATATACTTTAGTAGGATAAATTCTGTCCTACAAATATAGAATAGCACTATAGTGCGAAAACGTCAATGAATAATTTCACTTTTGTGCGAAAAGAAAGGACATAATGGACACTGTAGGAAAAAGACTTAAAGCTTGGAGAAAAGAAAACAACCTGACACTTACTGATATATCAGCAAAAACAGGTCTATCAACTGGAGGACTATCTGCTTATGAGCGTGATGAAAAACTAATTGGAAGTAAAACACTTCTCGCACTTTGGAGCGAATATAGAATAGACATTGCCTGGATATTAACTGGTAAAAAGGACGGAGATTTTACACAAGAAGAGCAGCAGCTTATAGATTACTACCGCAGGGCAGATGATCGGGGAAAGCGTAGTATCTTACGAACAGCGGAGAGCGAGAGCACGGAGCTAGAGTCATCAGCTTCCAAGCTTGGATAAAACACCATAGATAAAAGGGGGATCACTATGAATGAAGGAATAGCAATGATGTTATCAATTTTAATTGTCATGTTTGGGTACCTGGTATTCAAGATCTTGACGGATCAGTCCCAATCGACGCCCACCACCAGAAAACGGAGAAAGAAAAGAGGGACAGGAAAGCCGGTTATCAAAAATAACTGGAATATGCGACCACTGGACACAAAAGATCCTGCAGACAAAGATCTGCGATATGAGGACTTTGTAGAATCATCCTGGAAAGAAATAGAGAAATAATTGTCCGACAAACATACATGCAGCATAGCCGGATCCACACTTCCGGAAATTATTTTGTCGGACAAAAAAACTTTACAAACCTGGGAACCCGTGTTATATTGAACTTAGCCAAAGAGAGACTAATGTCTAACTTCAAGACGCAGAAAACCCCGGGATGCTACCCCGGGGCTTTTTGTTGCTAGGCTGACTGTTGCTATTCATCACCGTCCAGCCATTTGCATATGTAGTAGCCGACTACACTTGCTATGACGGAGATAATAAAAGAGACTAATAACTCCAAGACGCTCACCTCCTTCCTGCTGGAAAGAGTCAACAGCAAGCCTATTATATCACACGGTTCCCGTAGCGTAAACCGCTAAAAAACGACTTAAAATATCCCTTGGAAGCCTTTTCTCTTAATCAGGGTGTCCAGGGTTCGAGCCCCTGGCGGTGCACTCAAGAGGACTGTTTTTGGAGACATAGGAGCTCCGGGGACGGTTCTTTTTTTGCATAGATATGCTGTGAGGAGATTTTATATGACTGCGATATTTGATACGCATGCGCATTATGACGATGACGCATTTAACGACGACAGAGAACAGCTTCTGGCGGCGCTGCCGGGGCAGGGCATTGCCCGGGTGGTGGATGTGGGTGCGAGCCTGGCATCCTGCCGGAAAGTGTTAGAGCTGATGGAGCAGTACGATTACATATACGGAGCCATCGGAGTACATCCCAGCGAGACCGCGGAACTGACGGAGGAATCTTATTCCTGGCTGAAGGAACAGTGCCAAAAGGAGAAATGCCTGGCGGTGGGAGAGATCGGACTGGATTATTATTGGCCGGAGCCGGACCACGAGACACAGAAAAAGTGGTTCCTGCGGCAGCTGGAACTGGCGCGTGAGATCAAAAAGCCTGTTATCATTCACTCCCGGGATGCGGCGAAGGATACCGTGGATCTCATGACGGAGGCGCACGCAGAAGAGATCGGCGGTGTAATTCACTGCTATTCCTATACGAAGGAGACGGCGAAGATTTTTCTGGATATGGGATTCTACTTTGGAATCGGCGGCGTGCTGACTTTTAAAAATGCAAAGAAGCTGAAGGAAGCGGTAGAATATATTCCTATGGACCGCATCGTGTTGGAGACGGACTGCCCATATCTGGCGCCGGAACCGAACCGCGGCAAACGCAATAGCTCCCTGAACATTCCTTATGTGATCGCTGCCATGGCGCAGATCAAGGGGATCACAGAGGAAGAAGTGCGCAAGGCGGCATGGGATAATTCGCTTAAGCTGTATCATATGGAAAAATAAGCGGAATCAAAAGTAATAAAAGGTAAACGTTATGGAAACAAGTATAACAAAACAGCAACTATTTTCAAAAGATGATCTGAAAAAACTGATCATTCCGCTCTTATTTGAACAGGCACTGGCAATCACTGTGGGCATGGCAGATACCGTCATGATATCCTCTGCGGGAGAAGCGGCGGTCTCCGGCGTATCCCTGATCGACATGTTCAATAATCTGATCATCAGTGTGCTGGCGGCACTGGCTACCGGCGGCGCCGTGGTGACCTCCCAGTTTCTCGGAGCCGGGAAAAAAGAGGACGCCTGCAAATCTGCAAAACAGTTGATCGTGTCATCGGTATGCATTACGATCGGTATATCGATTTTGGTCATGGTGTTCTGTAATGGCATCATTTCCCTGTTTTTCGGTAAAATTGAAGCGGACGTATTTCATAATGCTGTGATCTATATGATGATCTCTGCACTGTCCTTCCCGTTCCTTGCCCTGTACAATTCCTGTGCGGCGCTGTTCCGCTCCATGGGAAATTCCCAGATCACGCTGAAGGTCTCCGTGGTGGAAAATATCATTAACATCGGCGGTAATGCTTTGGGTGTTTATGTACTGGGACTGGGCGTGGCAGGTGTGGCGATTCCTTCCCTGATCTCCCGTGCAGTGGCAGGATTCATCCTATATCGTTTGCTGAAAAACCCGTCCAACGAAGTGCATTTATTAAAAGAAAGCTTCCACATCGACTGGCCGGTGATCCATAAGATTTTTTACATAGGTATCCCCAGCGGGATTGAAAATGGTATTTTCCAGCTGGGACGTGTCATTGTGGTAAGCATTATCGCGGGTTTCGGAACTGTGCAGATTGCTGCCAACGGGGTGGCGAACAGCTTGGACAGCATGGGTTGTATTGTGGGACAGGCTATGAATCTGGCAATGATCACGGTAATTGGCCGTTGCGTCGGCGCCGGAGATTCCGG
>OMFJ01000617.1_pt1 | contig 15286 bp, 9 predicted proteins | sample 1674351 | NCBI WGS metagenome assembly OMFJ01 (sample SAMEA103958164, study PRJEB25191) | human gut metagenome | biome: human-associated habitat [ENVO:00009003]; feature: intestine environment [ENVO:2100002]; material: feces | place: Germany | collected 2013/2015
TGAAATCAACGAAATTGTTCAAAAGAAAGCACGCGCCGCTCATGAAAACGGTCTGAAAACGATTATCTGTATCGGTGAATCCGAGGCCGAACGCGATGCCGGCAAAGCTCTGGATGTTTGCACCAAACAAATTTCCGGTTCCGTTCCCGACAATGCAACCGCTGCCGACACCATTATTGCCTATGAACCGATTTGGGCTATCGGCACCGGCAAAACGCCGACCCCGGCCGATGTTGAAGAAGTTCACGCCGCTGTCCGCAAAGCTCTGGCCAAAAAGCTGGGCAAAGCTCAGGCCAACAAAATGCGGATTTTGTACGGCGGTTCGGTTAAACCGGGCAACGCCAAAGAATTTTTGTCTCTGCCTGATGTTGACGGAGCCCTGATTGGCGGTGCCAGCTTAAAAACAGCTGACTTTTTGGGTATTGCCAAAAACGCCGGTTGCTGTTAATATCGGTCAGATTTTGAAATTTAGGACAATTTAATTTGGGATGCGAAAGGATTAAATAATGGAAACAGTTTTATTGGTCGTCCATTTGTTGGTAGCCATCTTTTTGGTCAGTGTCATTCTGATGCAGCGCTCCAGCGGCGGCGCATTGGACGGTTTGGGCGGCGGCAGCGGTGCCAACAGCATTTTGAGCGCCCGCGGCACCGGCAACTTTCTGACCAGACTGACGGCCATTCTGGCGACAATATTTTTTATCACCAGCCTTTCGCTGTCGCTGCTGTACAAGAGCGGCGAACCTAAAGCCACCTCTATTCTGAAAAGCGCTCCCGCCGAGCAAAGTGTTCCCGACGTTCCTTCCGCTCCGGTTGCGGCAGAATAGCGAAAATGACTAATCTCCAAAAAATAAAGGCACCTTTTCCCGAAGGTGCCTTTGTCACTTTTAAATAAAGGTAAATTAAATGACTAATACGATGAATTCTCAACCGAAATTTATTTTTATTACCGGCGGTGTCGTGTCGTCGCTGGGAAAAGGGCTGGCCTCGGCTTCGTTGGCTTCTCTGTTGCAGTCACGCGGTTTCAAAGTCCGTCTGCGCAAGCTTGACCCTTATCTGAATGTCGATCCCGGAACCATGAGCCCTTATCAGCACGGCGAGGTTTTCGTAACCGATGACGGCACCGAAGCCGATCTTGACTTGGGGCACTATGAGCGCTTTTCAGGCGTGCCGGCCAAAAAAACCGACAGCATTACCACCGGCAAAATCTATCAGCGCGTGATTGACAAGGAGCGTCACGGCGATTATCTCGGGGCGACCATTCAGGTTATTCCCCACGTCACCAACGAAATAAAAGACTTTATTCTTTCAGATGTTACCGATGAAGATTTTGTGCTCTGTGAAATCGGCGGAACCGTCGGCGATATTGAGGGGCAGCCTTATTTGGAAACGATTCGCCAGGTGGCTTATGATTTGGGACGCGACCGCGCAATGTTTATTCATGTCACGCTGCTGCCGTTTATTCCGACCGCAGGTGAATTAAAAACCAAGCCGACCCAGCATTCGGTAAAAAAACTTCAGGAATACGGCATTCAGCCTGATATGCTGCTCTGCCGCACCCAGATGGATATCCCTCAGAACGAAAAACGCAAAATCGCCTTGTTCTGTAATATCCGTGAAGAAAACGTCATTGCGGCCAAAGATGCCGCCAATATCTATCAGGTTCCGATTGCCTATTCCAAAGAGGGCATGGATACTCAGGTCTGCAAACATTTCGGCATTGATTGTGACAAACCGGCAGATTTAAGCAAATGGGAAAAAATTGTTGATATCATTGCCCACCCGGAAGGTGAAGTGAGAGTGGCCGTTGTCGGGAAATACACCCAGCTGCTCGAAGCTTATAAATCGCTGGGCGAAGCTTTGAGCCACGGCGGCATAGCCAACCGTTACAAAGTCAAAATCAAATGGATAGATTCGGAAGATATTGAAAGAGACGGTGCCGCCGCTCACCTGAATGATGTCAGTGCGGTTTTGGTTCCGGGAGGTTTCGGCTCCCGCGGCACCGAGGGCAAAATCAAGGCGATTGAATATGCCCGCGAAAATAATCTGCCGTTTTTGGGAATTTGTTTCGGAATGCAGATGGCCGTCATTGAAACCATGCGCCACCTGGCCGGCATCAAAGACGCCAATACCACCGAAATTGCCGGCGGCAGCTGCACTCCGGTTGTCGGTCTGATGACCGAGTGGGATAAAGAGGGGGCTAAACAAATTCGTACCAAAGACGGCGATCTGGGCGGAACCATGCGTCTGGGAGCTTATGAAAGCGTACTGGCTCCCGATTCTCTGGTCCGCCGCATTTATGGCTGCGACAGAATTTCCGAACGTCACCGTCACCGTTATGAGGTCAATATCAGCTATGAGCCGGTTTTGAATAAGGCCGGTATGCGTATTGTGGCCAAATCTCCGGACGGAAAACTCCCTGAAATTGTCGAACGGCCGGAACATCCCTGGTTTGTCGGGGTTCAGTTCCACCCTGAACTGAAATCAAAACCGTTTGACCCGCATCCGCTGTTTGTTTCGTTCATTCAGGCGGCAATCAAGAAAAGCCGCCTGCTGTAAGACGGAAAAAGGCTCCTTCGGGAGCCTTTTCTTTTAGTTGGAAGTTTAGAAAAAGAGCTTGTTTTTGTCTAAACACTATGTTATATCTCAACCGAAAAATAATTATTAATTAACTTAAATTATTAGAAAAATGAGTCAGAATTTAACCCTGCGCCAAGCCGCAAAGAAAATTTACGAGGAAAATTCCCTCCGTGTGTCAACCTGTTATGAACTTGAAAATCTTCAGGAAATCAATGTGATATTCATACCGGGCGATGCTCCGGCTTATGTTAAGGAAGTTGCCGCTCAGTTGGAACGGCATGTTCGTTTGAAATATCCCGACTGCTGTCCCGTAACGCTTTCAATACCGGAAATGTCCGTTTCATCCGTAAAAAGCGGTCATTACGATGAAATTTATGCTGGCATGGAAAAAGAACTCCGTCGATTTGACAGCTTCTCTTCCCGTCTGGGCAAGGCTGAAGCCGTTGTGCTCGCCGATGCCCGTACCATCGTTGAAATGCTGCTCCTTTATGGAAACAAAAAGCAGGACAGCGGTGAAGATTTTGTTCCCCGCTATTTTCTGGATGTTAACGCCTATATGCGGAACGATGAAAATCCGGGAGGCGGAATTTCGCGTTATGCCGATATTGCACCTGAGGCATTGCAATCTTATATGCCTTATCTGCTGAAGCGGATTGCACCGGCCGAATGCCTGATTGCTTATGCCGGCGGTTATGAAAGCTGGATTGATTTGGTTTATGCCTGGCATGAAATCAAACGTCGGCACGGTATTTTGCCCCGTATTATATACGTTGATGACTTATGCCGCTGGACGTCTATGGAATATTCGGACAAGATTTTCCGCAAGTTTGAAAAGTTCCTGTCCCGCCTGAAAGTCAAAATGCCGGTTCAAAAGCTTCATTCCTCATTGCCGCAGCTGATAATCAACAGCTTAAACGATTGCTCGGGAATAGCTTTCCTGCCGCAGAATATGACTTACCACTGCGGCCGGTTTCAAAAACGCGAATGTTGGCAAGGACAGCTTTCTTTCAATATCAGTGAAAGGGACTTTGACAGCGTTTGGGAAAATAGCGGCCCGATAGCCCGTCAGTTTTTCTGTCAGGAATTGGCTGAATTTATGTCCGATTGGACAAACCGCGATTATAATGAAAAAGGCTATGATTTTTACCGCCTGTTCCGCCATCGCCGTTTTAAAAATTGGAATCTTCGTTTCTATTGGTGGAATTATAAGATCCGCCTCGGAAATGTCTGTCGTCAGATTTATCTCAGTGAATACAGTACATTCCGCTGACAATCTTCTGAAAATTCTGTTTGGCTCCCGTTTTGGGAGCCTTTTTTTATAAAAAAACTTGTTTTTGTCTAAAAAATATGTTACAGCAAAAAACAAATAAATATAATTTTTTCTATTATTAAAACAAGTAAAGTTATGAGTCAGAAAATTTTAGAAATGAGAAGTGCCGCGCGCAAAGTTTTTAATGCGTTGGGCGAGAATGTATCAAACTGTTATGCTTTCAAGGGTTTGAAACATCCGAAAACGGTTTACTACGGAAAAAACGATGCCGAATGCCGCATCGCTGCCGAACAGCTTGGCGAACAAATCAGACAGGAGACGGGACGGGAAGTAACTTTCGTTCCTGTCAGATACAATCTGACATCGCTTAAGGACTTTGCTCATCAGGCGCTGTTGTTTATGAGCGAATTCCGTGGCAAGGATCCGGATGCCGTCGTCATCTGCAATACGTTTGTTGCGTCGGAAATCATTGCGGCGGAGAAAATCGCCAAAGAACAGTCTTTTGACCTGTTTTTTCCCGATTTTATCTGTGATATTAATGATTTTTGGCAGGAAGAGACCTGCGGAAACGTCTATCTGGTTGAGCCTTTGACGGAAGAAATCAGAGAGGAAATCCGTTCCCGCTGCCCTTATGAAAGAAAGCAGCTCAAAGACAGCAATCGTCTGGCCATTCTGCTGAGTGCGTCTGAAACCTGGGAAACGGCAGTCTATGCCTATCATGAACTGCAGTTGGAATATGAACGCGAAGTTCGCGTTATCATCGTCAACGATCTGGAAGGAACGGCGCCGCAATGGTTTATCCGCTCCCAGTTGAAACGCCTGCAAAAGGTTCTGCGCCGCTTGGCCTCCCGCAATGTTAAGATATACAATTGCCGGAAAGACACTTTTAAGACGCTGCTTGAAACAATCGGCTGCACGGCGATAACGATTTTTCTGCCCCAGCTGAAAACCTGGTGGCTGAAAGAGTTGGAAGATGTCAGTTCATTGGTCTATCTCTATTACAACATCATGGAATGCGATATTGACGAACTGATGGACTGGCATGGTCCCATCGGCAAACAGCTCATTTATGACGACATTCTGCACTTTGCCCGTCAGGCGCCGTCTTTGCCTGCAAGTGCAGAATTTTCAAAGCTTTACACCGGCTGCCGCAGTTCCCGCCTTAACCGGACGGTTTACTGGCTGAACCAATGGTTCGGATGCCGTTTGTATGAAACGCCGTTGTTTATGACAACCGCGGAAGACATCAGAAAAAACTGCATCGGCTGAAAATCTGCGCTTTTACGGCTCCGGAATTTTCCGGGGCCGTTTTTTATACCGAAATTGTCAACGGGAGAGTTGCCAAATTCTGAAAATCTGCTATTACTGATAACATATTAATAGCAAAGGAACAAAACATGGAACAACATCAGGTAAAAATCGGCAAATTTGAAATCGGCAACAAACTCCCTCTGGCTTTGATTGCCGGTCCTTGTCAGATTCAAAGCCGTCAGCATGCGGTCGAACTGGCGGGAAAATTGGTTGAACTGACCTCGAAACTCGGCATTAATTACATCTTTAAAGCCTCGTTCGACAAGGCTAACCGCACTTCGATCACCGGGGCTCGCGGCGTTGGCATAGAGGAGGGAATACGTACCTTTGACGAAATCAAAAAATTATATGGCTGCCCGATTGTCACCGACATTCACGAACGGGAACAATGTCAGATAATCGCTCCGCATGTTGATATGCTGCAAATTCCGGCCTTTTTGTGCCGTCAAACCGACTTGGTCGTGGCCGCAGCCAAAACCGGCAAAGTCGTTAACATTAAAAAAGGGCAGTTCTTGGCTCCGTGGGATATGAAAAACATTGTCAAAAAATCGGTTGATTCCGGTAATGCAAATGTCTGCATCACCGAACGCGGAACAAGTTTCGGCTATAACACGCTGGTAACCGATATGCGCGGCTTGCCGCAGATGGCCAGAGATACCGGTTGTCCGGTTATTTTCGATGCCACGCACTCGGTTCAGCAGCCGGGCGGCTTGGGCGGAAGTTCCGGCGGGCAGGGCGAGTTTGCGCCGGTTTTGGCTCGGGCGGCAGTTGCCGTCGGCGTGGCTGCCGTTTTTATCGAAACACATGAAGACCCAGCCAAGTCTCCCAGTGACGGACCGAATATGATTCCGCTGCACGCCATGGAAAAAGTCGTCTCGGATTTAATGGCTTATGATTGCCTGACCAAATCGCGGATACAAGATTATTAAAGGCTGAAATTATTGCAGTTTCAGGATGAAGGCTATATCATCAATTTACGGCGGCACGGTGAGAAATCTTTAATTCTCACCGTGTTGACGCGTCATCACGGCAAATTGGTCGGCTATGTCAAAAATTGCCTGACCAAGAAAAATCTCGGTGTTTATCAGTTGGGTAACCGGGTTTCCGTTGATGCTTATGCCCGCCTGGAAGAGAATATGTGGAGCTTTCGTGTTGAACTGCTCTCACCCGCGGCGGTCAATTTTATGAACGATGCGCGAAAACTGGCGGCCTTGGCTTCTCTCTGCTCGCTTTGCAATGAAGCGCTGCCGGAAGGCGATAATCTCGAACGCTTTTTTTATTATGTTGACAGTTTTTTTAATCTTATAGATGAAGAAAACTGGATAGTGCATTATTCTTACTTTGAATTTTATTTGCTTGAATATCTCGGAATAGGGCTGGATTTAAGCGAGTGCTCGGCCACCGGAACCACGGAAAACCTGCGCTATGTTTCGCCCAAAACCGGCAAAGCCGTTTGCGCGGAAGCCGGAGAACCCTATAAAGACCGTTTGTTTGCCTATCCGGCATTTATCGTCGGGCAGAAATATCATCCGGAAGAGCGGGAAATCTGTGATTTGCTGAAAATGACCGGTTTTTTCCTCCGCAAAAACTTTTTTCAAACTCACGGCTTGAAATTCCCCGAAAACCGTGCTAGTTTGCTCTCGAATTTAGGTCTGACCAGCTATTAAATAACAGGAAAAATTATGGATAACACTGCCGGCGAAGAAAAAATCAAAGACGTTCATCTTGCGGAAGAATTGAGCTCCCGCTATCTGTCTTATGCAATGTCAACCATCGTTTCCCGTTCTCTGCCGGACGTCCGTGACGGATTGAAACCGGTTCATCGTCGGTTGCTTTATGCTATGCGCCAGCTGCATCTGGATCCCAAGTCAGGCTTTAAGAAATGTGCCCGCGTTGTCGGTGACGTCATCGGTAAATATCACCCTCACGGCGACAGTGCCGTTTACGGGGCAATGGTTCGCCTGGCTCAGGACTTTTCCGTTCGTTATCCGCTGGTTGACGGGCAGGGAAACTTTGGCAATATTGACGGAGACGGCGCCGCAGCCATGCGTTATACCGAAGCCCGCCTGACCGAATTTGCCATGGCGCTGATGGAAGGCCTGAACGACAATGCCGTTGATTTTCGCGAAACATATGACGGCGAAGAATCCGAACCGGTGGTTATGCCGTCTATGGTTCCCAATCTGCTCTGCAACGGCTCGACGGGTATTGCCGTCGGTATGGCTACCAACATCCCGCCGCATAACCTCAGCGAAGTCTGCGATGCGCTGCTCTACCTGATAGAAAAGCCCGACTGCGAAATCGAACCGCTGGTTCGCCGCATTAAAGGCCCTGATTTTCCGACCGGCGGCGTGATTATTGACAGTTTCAACACCATTCTGAACAACTATACGCAGGGTAAAGGCTTTTTCCGTATCCGTGCCAAATGGGAAACGGAAGACTTAGGCAAGGGCCAGTATCAGATTATTATTAAGGAAATTCCTTATCAGGTTGTAAAATCTAAATTAATTGAGAAAATTGCCCAGCTTCTGAATGACAAAAAACTGCCGATGCTGAGCGATGTTCGCGATGAATCCACCCATGATGTCCGTATTGTTTTGGAACCCAAAAGCCGGACGGTGGATGCCAATCTGCTGATGGAGCACCTGTTTAAACAGACGGAATTGGAAATCCGTTTCAGTATGAACATGAACGTGTTGGATTCTGACGGCGTGCCCCGCGTTATGTCGATTAAGGAAGTTCTGCGCGAATTTTTGAACCACCGTCACATCGTTTTGCAGCGCCGTGCCCGCTTCCGTCTGGATAAGATTAATGCCCGTCTGGAGATATTGTCGGGATATCTGATTGCTTTTCTCAATCTGGATGAAATCATTCGTATTATCCGCGAAGAAGACGATCCCAAAGCGGAAATGATGAAAAAGTTCAGCCTGACCGAAAATCAGGCCGAGGCTATCCTCAATATGAAACTGCGCAGCCTGCGCAAACTTGAGGAAAAGGAAATCCGCGGCGAATATGAAGAGTTGGAAAACGAAAAAGCCGAACTGGAAGCCCTCTTGAGTGACGAGAATAAACGCTGGGCGGCACTCGGCGAGGAAATTAAAGCCATTCGTGAAAAATTCGGCAAAAAAACAGCGCTTGGCAAACGCCGCACCGAATTCAGCGAAGTTTCGGAAGAAATTGAAGTGCCGGTCGAAATTCTGGTTGAAAAAGAACCGATAACCGTCATTTTGTCCCAAAAAGGCTGGATACGCTGCGTCAAAGGTCATGTCAATTTGAATGACGATTTCAAATTTAAAGATGACGACGCGCTGCAATGTGCCATTCATGCCCAAACGACGGACAAAATCATTCTCTTTGACACTTCGGGAAAATTCTTCAACATCTCGGGCAATGAAATTCCAAGCGGCCGCGGTTTCGGCCAGCCGCTGCGTTTGATGGTTGATTTGGGCATCAATGACAATATCTGTGAAATGTTTGTCTTTGAACCGAAGGCTTCCTATGTCATTGCATCTAATTCCGGCAAGGGTTTTGTCGTTGATGAAAATCACCTGATAGCCCAGACCCGCAACGGCCGCAAAATTATGAATATGGCCGAAGGTGAAACGGCCTCTTTCTGCCGTAAAATTACCGGGGATATGATTGCCGTTGTCGGTGACAACCGGAAAATGCTGATTTTCAAAATCGAAGAAATTCCGACCATGGCGCGCGGCCGCGGCGTAACTCTGCAAAAATATAAAGACGGCGGCCTGTCGGATATGCAGATTTTCAATGAAGCGGACGGCTTTACCTTTGAAAAAAACAGCTGCACCAAAACCGAAACCGAATTGCTCGGCTGGCTGGGGCATCGGGGGCAGGTCGGCAAGCTGGTGCCTTTCGGCTTTCTGAAAACCAATAAGTTTTTCAAATAGACTTTTTTAGACAGAATAAGTTTACTTAATCTTAAATATCGTTTATTATAACAGAAGATAAAGATAGTTAGGGTTAAGCGATATGGATGAATTTATCGGATTCGGCGTCAGGGACTTGGCTGTCGAATACCATTGGCGGGAGTTGGAACGCCCGGCAGTGTTGAAAACGGCAGTCCCGAAGATTCTGATTTTTCCCGGAGACGGCACTGAAACGGCAGAACAGGCCAACGGTTTCTGCAAAGCCGTTTCTCAGGTATTCGGAAAAACAAATGCACCGGAAATTTATTCGATTTACTACAAAGACAACTCTTCTTGTGCGGCACACCGGCTGCATCAGAAGGCCGGAGTCAATCAGCTTGATGACGCACGCTATCCTTTAGGGCGTGAACCGCAACCCTATCTGGACACTTTTTATCAGGAGCAGATACTGCCTCTGATTTCCGTCCGTGAAGGCAGGGAAAAAATGCCGCTGCATGATGCGGCCCGATATCTCAGAGCAACAACAATCGTTACTCACTGCCACGGCAGCACGGTTTTGTTTACCATCGAAGACGAACTCCGCCGGTCAATGCGAAAACTCGGTTACGATACCGGAGAGCAGAGCTTTTTGCTGAAACAGATTTTCAGTTTTAACGTCTGTTCATCCATGCCTTTGGAGCAGACGCAGACTTCGGCTTTGCATATTATGTCGCAGGCCGACGGGCAGGCGGTTATGAACTGGCGGCTGGGCTCTCTGAGCCGTTTTATCCAGTCGGCCCGGTTAAAACCTGATGAAGCCGCATTATTCCCGGCATCATCTAACGAGCACATTCTTGTTTTGCATAATATTTATCAGCCGCAGATTGATGAAATCGACGGTGCGGCTCCGGATGAACATCTGGGATCAATTTATTTCGACTTGAAAATCAATCGTCAGCAGCGGACGGCTGCGTCCGAACAGGTATTGCTGTTTTCGCACCGGATGCTTCAAAAGGCTTTGGAAACTCCCGTCTCCGCTGACTTATTTAACGGTCTGTCCGGCGAAGATGACAACATCCGCCGGGCTGAAGCCTCCGGCCGCAAATATCGGCAGAAATACCGGCAGCAGAAAGTTCTCATCGCCGATGCAGAGGAAAAGCTTCAACAAATGTTAAACGCCGGTATGGCTTGTGATTTCAGACAGCTGCCGACGGCTGAGTTGCTGTTGCGCCGCGATGAAAAGGGAACGACGCCCTTTGAAAAACTGATAGAACGGGGAAATATTGCCGAAATCAAACAAATGCAAGATTACATTGCCGCTTTTGAAAAGAAAAACAGATTGTTGCTGCTGCCTTCGCGTCTGCTGAACAAAACGATTGAACAGGCGGCGCAAAACGGGCGCTATGATATTGTTGACTACTTTGTCCCCAAAAATTCCCGCCGCCTGCCGCCGGCAATCTGTGCGGAAAAACTTGCCGCCGACGATATTCCGCAAATAATGCCGATACTGGATAAAATTCAGCCGGATGTACAGTTCGTCTATACGCTTTTGCCCCTGTATTTGAAAAGCGCCCATATTTCCGATCCGCTTCGGAAAAGGCGGACACAGACACTGCTTGAACGGATGATTTTTTCGGATAAAACGTCTTTAAGAGAAAATATCCGCCTCTATGACTATTGCCGCCGTTATGACGAGAAAGAGCGCCAACCGCTGCAGGCAGAGTTCAGCCGCCGGATATCGGCCAAAATCAGTACAGCCCGTGATTTTTATGATGTCATCGAATTGGAGAAATCGCGTCGTGCCCGGGATGATTCCCATGATTTATATGCCGGGTTGAGTACGGAAGCCAAAATCAGACTGGAACAAATTTGCGTCAGAGAAATGAAAAAACAACTGAACGAGTATGTTAAAGCGGCCGTCTTAAGGGGAAGAGGTTCCGACTATGTTGCCTACGCCGAACTCTACAGCCGAAATATGAACGATGCCGAAAGAAACGCATTCAATGAAAAGATTATGGCGGCCAATCAGCGCTATAAGGAAGACAAATCAAAGCAGAAAGAGCTGGTTGAAGAATTGAAAAGCTATATTATGTCGGAAAATTCTGCTGTCTTTCAGGTAGCAGAACCGAAGAAACCCGCCAATTTTATAAAGGATACCCGTCATTATGAGTGAGATATTGTTTGAGTTTTTTCGCCAGGGCGCTTATGTCAAAGTTACGGCCATTGAGCCGGAAACAGCCATTGAAGCTTCGGTTGTCGTTCCGGCAGGCCTCTCGGAAGATCAGATGAAATTTCAGGCTTTAAACAAATTAAAATATGTTTTGCGTAAAGCGGAACAATCCTGAATTTTTGCCGCCCTGTGGATAAGTGTTTAAGTGCAGGTTTAAGGTTTTCAAATCAAAAATAATTGCTATAATTGCCCCAGTTTATAAACATGATCAAATTCAGTCCCGGGGAAGACCAAAATGTCAGAGCCAACCAAAAACCAGCAAAATTCAAATGCTTTGCCTAATTTTATGTCCGAAAACGGCAAAACCAGCTATATCGAGGAAAATGAAACGCCGAACTGGCTGGCCAATAACCTGCATCGGCTGATGATTTGGGTCAGTATCATCTGGTTCGGAATTGTTTTAATTTATATCAGCCAGTTTTTCGGCTGGTCCAATCTGTTTTTGATGATGCCGGACGAATTTGGTGCATTTTTGGCCGGTGTCACGCTGCCTTTGGCAATTATCTGGGTGGTTATGGCCTATATTGACCGGGGAACGAATTTCAAAAACGAAGCCAGATTTCTCCGGGCCTATCTGAACCAGCTGGTCTATCCCGAAGACGGCGGCGCCGGCACGGCCAAAGCCATGGCGGAAGCCTTGCGGGCCCAAACGGTTGAACTGCAACAGGCTACCAAAGAAGCAACCCTGCAAACCGCCCGTATTAAGGAGGAATTGGGTGCTCACGTCAACGACTTCGCCAAATTGGTCGGCGTTTTGGATAATTATTCCAGCAAAACTATCGGTGAACTGACGGAAGGCGTTAAAACGCTGATTACCAGTTTCGATTATATCAACGAAAAAACGATTGCCGCAACCGATGAGTTTCACAAACAAAGCGCGGAATTCGTCTCCGTCAGCAATGAACTGCATAAAAATGCCGGAACATTGCTTGACAATCTGCTTCCGGTTATCAAAGACGTCAAAGATTCAGCCGGTTTGCTGCAAAATATCTTTGATGACAACAATGCCAAAATTCTCCGCACCAATGAAATTGTTGTCACCAGCAGCAATAAGCTGAGCAAGGATATGGAACTGGTCGGCGCCATGGTCGCCAACCAGGGGCAAAAGCTGGAGCAGATTTCCTCTCATGCGCTGGATAGCTGTCAGAGTGTTTATAAAAGCCTTGAAAACGGCGCCGCGCAGATTGATAAGGTGCTGAATCTGCAAAGCCAGACGGTGCTGAATCATCTGAGCAAGCTTGAAAAAACGGCCGAACAGGTCTCCGACCGTTTCAATGCCTTCAGCGAAAGTGTCGGAATGGAAGTTGACAATGTCATCGCCCGCGCTAACGGCATTGAGGAAAGTATTGGTATTCAGGTTCGCGAATTAAGCGGCATATCCGAAACGATTGCTTCGGATATGAGCAGCGTGGAAGAAAGTATCCGTACCGAAGTTCAGCAGCTGAGCAAAGCCACTGAAAATGCCGTCAGCGACATTCAGTCGGTTACCGGGCTGCTTGAAGAAAAAATTGCCCTGCTGGGTGATTTGAGTAATTCAACCGTCAACAAGACATCTGCCGTTGCCGGCGAAATAGATGACAGACATAATGCACTTTTGCAGATTTCGACCGAACTGCAAAGCGCTTTGAAATCGCTTGGCACTGAAATTGCCGAACAGTCGGATAACATTCGCAATCAGACGGATTTGGCGCTTAATCAGTTTGGCGAAGTCGGCGAGATGATGAAAAAGCAGTCTGAAAACCTTTCGGAAGCTTCGTCCATTGTCGTTTCGCAAAGCAAAATATCCGAAACGGCTCTGGCTCAGCAACAGCGCCATATCAGCGGCTCGGTTACCAAAATCGAAGAAATCAAAGGCGAGCTGAAACGCCAGATTGACGAATTGATTAAAGCTTCCAACATCATCGACGAAGAGGCAACCGGTGCCGTTAAACGTCTGAAAGAGCAGATGGAAGCCACTCTGCGCTCATCGGAAGATGTCGTCAACCGCACCAATGCATTAAATGACAATCTGCGCAGCCAGTCGCAGGCTTTTGAAAACTCAACCTCCAACACTCTGAACAAAGCGATTGAGTTTGAAGATATTCTCAATAACCAGCATGAAAAACTGGACAGCCTGTCGGCCTCTATCGTCGAACGCAGCCGCGAAATCAGTACACTGCTTGATGAACACGGCGAACGTATCAACGAAGCGGTAGAAAAATCGCGCACGACCCATAATGAGCTGGTCTCTTCCTTCGAAACCCAGTCGGGCATTCTCAACTCCGTGGCCGAAAACACCGTCGGTTATGTTTCTGACGTTGTTCAGGCTTTGGATGAAAAAGCCGAGACGATTAACTTGCTGTTTAAACATCAGGAAAACGAATTCTTTGACATTTGCGACCGTATTGCCGAAAACACTTCCAACATCGGCAGTTCGCTCAAAAAGCAGGTTGCCGTTATTGAACAAAGCGCCGACCGTGTTTTCTCGCGTATGGCCCTGTTGGAAGAAGACGTCAACAAACGGGCGGAAACTGTTGTTGCCAGCTCCACCAAATCAATGGATCGTCTTGGTGAAATTAACGATGCGATTACCAAGCAGAATCAGGATGTTGAAAATATCATACAGCAAATGGCCGATAAACTTGACGTTATTTATAAAGACTTCCGCGGCAACGTCGACCGTTTTGAAGGCATTGTTAAAGATGTCAGGGACGAAGCCACGCAGGTTTCCGGCGTTTTGCTGGAAAATTGCAGCCAGATAAAAGCCGCAAACAATGACCTGGCGGATGAAGGAAAGTCTATTTCCGTTATGATGGACACCCATGTAAAGAACTTGGAAAGCGCCTTGGTTAAGGTTCGGGCCCAGGCTGACGGCATTCAGGAAACTTTCGGCCACCAGCAGGAAAGCCTGACCGATGTCGTTAACGTCGTGGCCACCCAAACCCGGCTCGGCGAAGCCTCTCTGGCTCAGCAGTATAAATATTTGTCCGATGCTGCCAATGATGTTGCCCTGAAAATGAACGAAATCAACGCCAAATTTAAAGACAGTACGGATAAGGTCTTTGAAAATGCGGAAAAAATTGCTTATGAAGTTGACGTTCTTGGCGACCGTCTGTTAAAGAGCGGGGAAGATATTGCCAAATCCTCCAAATCGTCAATCAAAAATATTGAACAGGTCAATATGGCGCTCAGCCAGACGGCCGATGAACTGGGCGATGTCGTCACTTCTTCAACCGCGCGCGTCGGCGGCGTTATGAAAGATTATGAAAAATATATTGCCGATTTCAATACGATTACGGCGGAAGCCAGTACCGGCGTAGTAGAAATCAGCGGTATGATCAACCAGCAAAGTGACAAGATGATTAAAATTTCTGAAGATACCAAGCAGTTGGTCGATGCCTTTAACACCGTTTTGAACGATACTTCCATGCAACTGTCCAAACGCGCCAATAATGCCTACGATAAAGTCAAAGGGCTGGGTGAAAATCTGAAAGAGCTTAGTTTGCAGCTGGAAGAAGCAACCTCAATGAGCGCCAAGCATTTTGAAAATTCGGGTGATAAGCTGCGCGGCACAATCGGTGAAATCGCCGCCAATGCCGAACGCATTTCTAACGAAATCCGTTCTTCCGGCGAGGTATTCCTTAAACAGTCCGGCGTTTTGATAGCCGCCACCGAAGATACCTTGAAAAAGGTAAACGACGTGATGACCTCGTTAAATAAAAATGCCGATGAATTCAGCCGCTGGGCGATGTCGGTCGGTCCCATGACCGAGAAGGTAGCCGAACACTTTCTGAAGTCCGGTAAGGCGGTCGAGCAGAGCTACAAGACCTGCGCCGGTCTGACCAAACTGGAACAGCGGTACGGCAAACAGCGGCTGGAGGCAGCCTGCGGCAAGGCTCTTGCGTACAGCACCGCACCCTCACTACGCACCATTGCCAGCATTCTGAAAAATGGCCTGGATAAACCGGACAAGGCCGAGAGCCAACTGTCGCAGTCCAAAGCCAATAGCTACGGCATTACCCACGGCGCGGCCTACTTCCGGAAGGGAGGCGA
>OMFJ01000626.1_pt1 | contig 15115 bp, 14 predicted proteins | sample 1674351 | NCBI WGS metagenome assembly OMFJ01 (sample SAMEA103958164, study PRJEB25191) | human gut metagenome | biome: human-associated habitat [ENVO:00009003]; feature: intestine environment [ENVO:2100002]; material: feces | place: Germany | collected 2013/2015
TGTTATTAATTGTGTTTTTGCTTATTTATCTTTGGTCTTTATGGCGTCGATCACTTTCTGCATTTGCGCCCTCCACGATAGCGGGCAGACCGATTCGCGTATCTCGGCAGGCGTCATTTTCAGCGTCTTCCGGAAGTCGATCAGTCCCTGAATATCCACCGGAGATTCGTCGGGTGCCACCTTCCATACATACGGCATGTGGTCGAAGTCGTCGTCGGTTTCCGAGTAAGTGAACGCGAAGCCACGTGCGGCATACTCGCGGTTTTTCAACGTTTTGATATACGTAATTCCGCTGCGGTGGCGTCCCAGGCTGCCAATGGCAAAATCTGCTTTTTCGAACATCGCATCCAGTTCGTCGCCATGCAAAGGACCATGCAGAAGAACATACGGTTCGAGATGGTTGTCACGGACAACAGGCAAGATCCCCGCCCGTTCCCGTTCGCCGGACAGCGGGCCTACAATATGGAAATATACTTTATATTCCGGATTGTTGCGGTAATAATCTGCCAATCCGCGCACAAGGCGGTCGAAGCCGTGCCAGTAGTGCACTTCCGCCACTCCGATCAAGTGCAACTCTTTCGATGTGTCATTCTGCTGCTTCTTCATCGGAATCGCCTCAAAATCAATTCCGTTGGAGATGCGTATGGTGTTTCCGCCAAATATTTCTTCCGCATTGGAGAAAGTGACGATACCGTCCAGAGCCTTTGCGAGCTTGTGACGGAAACAGCGGTCGATGGCTAGATGAAATTTCATGGAACGGGTGACGTACTCCTGATCGTAAGGATAAGTAGGAATTTCCATCACCACTTTTGCGCCTGTACGTTTCAACGACTTCACCAGCCGGAGGGTGAACGGACTGGCATTGTGAAAAGAGCGCATATATACAAAGTCGATTCCTTCGCGGCGTGCATAGTCAAGAATAGGAGAGTAGTAGACACGTTTCCAAATCTTTGCGGCAAAGCCCGTGCCGAAATCAGCGATCACTTCGTCATCCACCATCCAACGCCGTTCGCCATAAGAGGTCACATCATAATGACACAAGCGAACATCCACTCCACAATCTTTGAGGGCTTTCACCTGATAACGTATCTTCTTACTAATTCCGTTGGCCTCATTGAAGCCGTGAAATATAAGGAAAAGAGCTTTCATTCTTATTTTCAGTATTCAATAATTGTTTATTCTGTTTTTTCTTTCTCAAACTGTTTTTTCTTCCTCAAACGATTTGGGCGATGATTTGTTTCCGGTATTCTTCTCCGGCATCCGCCACTTCGCTGCCAATGGCAGTTTCGTTGACATATTTTCGTTCCAGTTTCACTTTTTTATGGGCTCCCATCCGCCACCATTCATACTCTACGTCCACATGACCGACGTCGATGGCCTGATAGCCGGCTTTAAACAAATCGTAGGCCAACACAGTGGCTGCGGGGCCGAGGGCAATCAGAAACAAGGCTTCTTTTTCCACTTTGCAGGCCTCCCGCTTGATGTCTTCCAGGCGTTCGAATGCATCTCTGGGCGGACAGAGAATACGCCGGATGCTCCGGGCATTATCGAAAAGATCGTTGCCCACTCCGAGCCGGCTTTTCTCCCCTTCGATGAAGACGATGTCCCGGTTGTCCCAAATGCCCTTCATGTCGTGAAACCATCGGGCGGAATCTTCTTTGCGGGCAAAGTCCATATAAGGACGGGTGACGAATGTATTGTAATATTTTCGTCCCGCTACCAGCAAACGGTCCCACCACGAACCGTACAGATAAAAATGAGTTCTCCAGAACCGGCGACTTTTGCGATTGTAGCGATACAAATCGCGGAATGCGTCGGAGATGCAGACAATATGTCCTTCTTCGTGACTTTGCAGCACTTCGGTTAGTCTTTTAGCCAATAACGGGTCACCTTTCTGGAAACGGATTTCCTTTTCCGGACTGGTGAGCAACACTTCACCATCGCCAAAACGGCTGACAGAGCAACGGTCGTCGATGATTTTACGTATCGTTTCGTCGATGGAAGCTACTTGCGGTGTGATTTTTCTCTTTTTTCGCAAGACGATGTACCAGAAATTGTACCATTCCACAGTGCTACCATAACTTATTTTATAACGTAACGTTATAAAAATGTCGCGTATATTCATAGCTATAGACTTTTTTTTCTTAACGACCGCACTTTACCGATCATGTCATACTCATGCGTCATCTGTATATAAATGCCAAAGATAATAAAACTAACGATACCTTTAGCAATAATTGTCACAAAAATGTTCATCCCTTCCAGCGCATACTGCATTGGAATGAGGGCTAATGCTATCAAAATGCTAATCACCAACGGAGAAATAAGCTGACGGATGAACGGCCAGGCACTTTGCCGGAAGGTCACCCGGTACATCTGCCAATAACACTGTATAAAGTTGATGGTGAATGTCACCACAATGCAACTGGCCACTGCTGTCAGGGTTCCGAAATGGAAGATGCCGAGCAAAATTCCCGCCACGTTGAACGCGGACGAAAACACTCCGCACACAAACAAACTTCGTGTATCGCCTGCCGCCTGAAAGATGGAGCCGGACGAAGAGAGTATAATCTGAATCCCTACGGAGAGCGACAGTATCCGGAACACGGGTACGGACGGCATCCATTGATCGCCGAAAATAATAAGCGTCACTTCCTCTGCCGTGAAGAAAAGCAGCACGCTAAGCGGCAGACCGATAAAGGCGAGGAAACGGACGATGCGTTCGTAGGAACTCAACAGTTTTCCCTTGTCATTCTGGAAATCGCTGAAAATAGGGTGCATCACCGGAGTGATTACCTGCGTGATATTCTGCAAGGGCAGCATCATCAAACGATACGACTTTTCGTAATATCCCAGATCGGACATACTCATATATTTACCAATCAGCAGTTTGTCCAGATTGCGGCTGAAATAGTTGATGACATTGAACAGGAATTGATAGGCGGAATAGGAAAATATTTTCCGGAGTACCCTCAATCCGAGTGTGAAACGCAACCGTTGCGGGTAACGCTGAAAGGAAATTACGAAGATCAGTACGCTGGATACGATTGGGTTGATAATCAATGCGTACAATCCTGCTCCGCAGAGGGCGGCGGTTACCGCGGCTGCACCTGCCGAAATCTGAATGACGAAGCTACGGATAGCAATGAATTTAAATTCTTTGTTCCGGTAGAACATGGCTCCCGGCACAATGGTGGCGGAGGCGAAGAACAGGTTGACGGACAGCAGTTGGCACAGGATGCGCAGGGTGTCGCTTTGGTAGTAATCGGCGATGATCCACGAAGAAGCGAAAAACAGGATGCTGATTCCGATGCCCGTCCATATAGTAAATGAGAAGATGTCCGACAAATCATCTTTAGTCAGCGATTTGTGCTGCACGATGGCGGGAGACACTCCCATGTCGGTGAGAAGATTGAAGAAGGCGATGATGACGGTGGCAACAGCTACGATGCCGAAGTCGTCCGGTGATAGCAGACGTGCGAGAATTCCTGCCACAACAAGGGATATGACGACGCCACTGTATTTGGCCAGCGCTGTGTAAAATACCCCCGAAAATAGTTGACTCTTAATGTTATTAGCCATTGATTGCCTGTTTATATGTTTGCGCATATGCTTGTCCCACTTTGCGGATGCTCATGTTTTCCATACCGTATGTGTAATTCACTTCCCCTTGTCCCCATGCGGCAAGCCGGCGGGCTTCTTCGAGTGCTCGCAGGATGTCTTTCTTGTCGTCGGGATCGAAAGTCGGGTTACCGGTTTCGGAAAGCAGTTCGCCGATGTTTCCCACCTTGGGACCCACCACGACTTTGTGGTAGAGGAAGGCGAGGGGGACATTGCCCGAATTCAGTATATCTTTCCGCTGGATGAATATCACGTCTGAAGCAGCCATATAGTAGGGCAGATCGCAGTTGTCTATCAGTTCGTCGTTAGCTCCCGCCTGTAGTTTATACATACGGTTGAGCAGCGGCATGAGCAGATAGTATCCGGCTTTTGAAATCCATCGTTTGATGAAATTCTTGCCATAGCTGTTGCGTCTCGAGAAAGGGTAGAGGCGCGGAGCCAGCAGCATCTTGTGCTCCTCGTCCCAGGCGCGGAAAGCTCCGAGCACCATGCGTATTTCTTCACGGTTGCGGAATTTTCCGAAAGCTGTGACGATGAATGCATCTTGCGAGAGGTTGAGATACTGACGTGCACGCTCTACGCTGATATCTTCTTTATAGGTATACTGGTAAATGTGATGAGGAATGACAACATTCTGACTGTCAGGATACTTTGTGAGAAATTCGTCACGGCTAAACCGTCCCATGTGTGCAACGATATCACTCTGCGATTCGATAATGTCATAGGCCCGGCTGATGATTCCGTTTGCGTAATGCGGACGGACATTGTGGCGTGTGTAGACAAAACGTGCTCCCCTGGAACGAAAAAAACTGATTCGCTCTTCCAGACGCCTGATGATATCAGGATCGTTGCATGTCCATCCCACCACTTCTTCCGGCCACTGGAAATGTATGATATCATAATGCTTATCCGATTCCCAAAACTCTTTTGTGGAACATCGCACGTCGATTCCAGCCATTCTGATAGCATCGCATAAGATAGGAACAAATAGATTGTCGGTTTCTCCGTTTTCTCTGAAAACGATCAGTGCTTTTATTGATGGGCTGTCTGTTTCGCTATCACTCATTTTTTAAGTTTTAAAGACCTTTATTACATTGCAAATGTAATAAAACTTATGATAAGTTTCTCCTTTTCTGTGTTTTAATTGCAGTTTAAGTTGCTATTTGAGGAAATCTGAAACAGGTCTAATGTTTTTATAAGCCGTTTTTCTTCTTGGGTATAGGGAATGTGGTGACTTTCAATATATTGCTTGAGGAAGAGACAAGCATGTATGAAAATGGCTGCTTTCATATAGCTGGTGAAATTTATGTAACGGTAGTAGGAGGCTTCACTGATGTTGATATGCACGCAGAGCTCTACTGTGGCTAGCTGTGACGTTTTCAGGAGCTCTTTTATCAGCATTACTCTGTTCTGGTAATGCTCGTTCACTATTTTATTTTCTTCTATTTCTTCCAACGTTTGGTTGCGTTTTGTGTCCATATTGTTTGGGATTATTAATAATTTTTGGCAAAGGTCGGATAAAAAATATATAATCCCTCTCTCATTTTTGCGATAGCTGGAATAAAATACATTTTGCACCTTTGCGCCCCGGAAGTATTAAATGTGGAATAATAAATGATAAATGAAAATGAAGAAAGATCAGTATTTCAATTTGGAGGTAAATTTGTTGAATGACGACAATATTGCCTGTATGATGTCAGAGATGAATGCCGCGGAAGCACTCGGAATTTACGTGATGTTGCTGTTGCATCTGCGCACTAAAGATACTTATGAGGCGTCGTGCAAACCGGTTTTACTGAAGGCCATGGCCCGGCGGTATGATGTGGATGAAGTTGCGGTGGAGCGGGTACTTCGCGAATTCGATCTCTTCGAACTGGATGAGGAACGACAGATGTTTCGTTCTTCTTACTTGGATAGGGTGATGAAAAGCTTGGAAGAGAAGCGGAAAATGGACATCGAAAACGGTAAAAAAGGAGGGCGTCCGAAAAAGGTGGCAAAAAGTGCTGAAACGCCCGTCAGTAAAGGGAGAAAACCCACTGAAAACCAGAAGAGGAGAGAAGAGGAGAGTAAAGAAGAGGAGAGTAAAGGAAGTGTTTCTGTTGTAAACAATAATAGGAGTAATATAGAAACACCGTCTCTTGTGAGCCGTTTGGCGGATGAAGGCAATCATTGTCCGTTACAACCCGTGTTGCCTTGGGAAAAGTTGGTGGACCAACTTTCTACTTTCCAGTCATATATGGAATTGGCCGGGCAGCATTCCGGTTTGGGAAAGCTTTTTGTAGACCATCAAAAACTTATTCTGGAAATCTTCAAAAAACATATCCGCCTTTATGACAAAGGAGCCGGACTGCTTTTCCCGGAGGACGTGAAACGGTATTTTTCAAATTATATCGCGGCCGGTTCCGTTACTTGCCGCACGTTGAGGGAAACCTTGCTGAAAGAGCTTGAGAATACGGTCGACAAGGATGTGAACCGCTTTGAAAGCGTCGTCGACGGGCGGCGAACGTATCTGGGACATCTTATTCCGGTTGATGCGCCGCCACGTCCCGATGCATCAGCTGTGTGGGATGATGTGAAGAAAAGATGGGCGCATTAATCCGGCAGATGACTGGCTTCGTCCGGCAGGTTGCCGATGTTCGTCCGGTAGGTAACGGAAGTTCGTCCGGTAGGTGGCAGACACTCGTCCGGCAGGTAAGTCCTCTGCGTGTGAATGATTATTTTAAACTATTTTTTAATTAGAAAAAAGGAAAAAAATATGAGAAATTTTGCCAACTATGATGTCGACATCCACGGTAAATCGAGTGGAGTCCTCAAGACGATTTGTAAAAAATGTCTTCCTACCCGCAAGAATAAGCGCGACCGTTCGCTACGTGTCAACGTCGACACGGGCCACTGTCACTGTTATCATTGTGGCGCTGATTTCTACGTCCCCGATGATGTGGAAGAGCGCAAGAATGCCGAACATGTGGCAGCCCGCAAGCGTCGTGCGGCAGCCATTCCGCAGCATTTTCAGCGTCCTGTGTTTGATGCCTCGAAAACCACACTTTCCGAAGACACGGAGCGTTGGCTGGTGGAGACGCGTTGCATCCCGCAGTCCGTCATAGCCGCCCTACGCATCACCGAACAGGAAGAATTTATGCCGCAATCCGGCAAAAAGGAACGTTGCATCTGCTTCAACTATTTTGAAGGGGAACAACTGATAAACACCAAATTTCGCGCTCTCCCGAAACTTTTCAAAATGGTGCAGGGTGCCGAACTGATTCCCTACAACATCGACTCCATCCTGGGGCAAACCTCCTGCATCATCCACGAGGGGGAACTGGATGCTGCTTCTTCCATCGCCGCCGGATTCAAAAGCGCCATCTCCGTGCCGGCCGGAGCCAATTCGAACCTCTCCTGGCTCGACCGTTTTATGGAGACGCACTTCGAGGACCTGGAAGAAATCATCATTGCCGTTGATGCTGATTCTGCCGGAATCCGGTTGCGCAATGAACTCATCAACCGGCTGGGAGCTGAACGCTGCCGGGTGGTGACTTACGGTCCGGAGTGTAAAGATGCCAACGAGCATCTCTGCAAATATGGTATCGCCAGTCTCCGTATCGCCATCGAACAGGCAGCAGAAGTTCCGCTCGAAGGTATCTTCACCGCTGCCGACTTGCATGACGATCTGCGGGCTCTTTTCGACAACGGCTTCGGTCCCGGAGCGGAAACGGGATGGGAGGAGATGGATAAGATCTGCACGTATGAACGTGGGCGAAGTGTCTACGTCACCGGAGTTCCCGGTGCAGGAAAATCCGAGTGGGTGGACGAATTGGTGTTGCGTCTCTGCCTGCGGCATCAATGGAAAATCGGGTTCTTTAGCCCGGAAAATACTCCTATCGTCTATCATCTCCGCAAACTGATTGAGAAACTCACCGGACACCGTTTTCAAAACGGCTGTGGCATGACGGAGGGACTCCTTGCGAACTCGGAAGATTTTCTGACTGAAAACGTCTCTCATATCTCTCTGAAAGGTAATGTTTCTCCGGATCGTGTACTGGCCAAGGCTCATGAACTCGTTGTCCGCCGCGGCTGCCGCATCATTGTCTTCGACCCGCTCAACCGTTTCGACCATAACCCGCAGCCTGGACAGACGGAAACGCAATATATTTCGAACCTGTTGAATAAATTTACAGAATTTGCCGTGCAACATAATTGCCTGCTCGTGGTCGTAGTCCATCCTCGTAAAATGAACCGTAATCCTGTCACGGGCATTACCCCTCGTGTGGAAATGTACGACATCAACGGCTCTGCCGATTTCTATAACAAAGCGGATTACGGTATCATTGTGGAACGTGACAAGGAGGTTGGTGTCACACGCGTATACGTGGACAAGGTGAAATTCAAGCATCTTGGTGTCGGTGGAATGGCATCCTTTGTCTACGATCCCGTAAGCGGACGATACCTGCCCTGTGAAGAATCTCACGACCCTTCTCTCTCCGCTGACCAGCGTGTCCGAAATACAATGTTCGACAATTCCTGCTGGCTACCTGAAAAAGAACTGTTTTAGGGTATTAGGTATTAAGTAATACTTGACACTTAATACTTTAATTAGGGTTCTTGTAGCACTTCGATGATGAGCCTTACTTGTGCGGGAGTGTAGTATCTGGCGCGTGGATTCATGCCGGTGGCCAGGAGCCGTTCTTTTAGTCCGGGTGCAGCTTCAATCCATTCGTTGAATCGGTCTACTGCGCTTTGTTGCAGGATATTGGGGAGGTACAACAAGGCAAGTTCGCCTTTCCCATAGGTGCGGTATTGGAATGTTTTTTCTTCTTCTTGTTCGGGGAGAATCTTGTTTTTTGTTTTCATTTATAGTTGTGCTTTTAGGTTGTTGTATTTGAAGTAAAGTTACTCATTTTTAGTGGAATAGGCAAATTTTGAGAGCGGATGTTCGGGTGAATTCATAAAAGAATTCATAAAAGAATTGATACTAATAGAATACCGATTCTTGAAATTTATCGTATCTTTGTTTACGTTTCACGTTAAAAGCATAGAAAAAGGATGGAAGGAATATTCAGGCGTTATCCGATAGGGATACAGAGTTTCGAAGATTTACGCAATAATAATTGTGTGTATATTGATAAGACAGAGTTGATTTATCGTTTGACTAATTCGGCTAAGACTTGTTTTCTTAGTCGCCCTCGACGCTTTGGAAAGAGTCTGTTAGTTTCCACTCTTGAAGCCTATTTCTCTGGTAAAAAAGACCTGTTCAAGGGGCTGATGATGGAACAGTTGGAGAAAGACTGGACGGTTTATCCCGTGTTGCATATTGATTTCAGCATCAGTAAGTATATGGATGCGGGAATGTTGCGCTCTGCTATCAACAATCGCTTGGTGGAATGGGAACGAATTTACGGATGTGATACGAGCGAAGACACTTTCAGTCTCCGTCTGAAAGGTATTATCAAACGTGCTTACGAGCAGAGCGGACGTCAGGTTGTGTTACTTGTAGACGAATATGATTCTCCTATGTTGGATAGCAACAACAATGAGGAGTTGCAAGCTGAAATACGTGGCATCATGCGCGATTTTTTCAGTCCGTTGAAAGCGCAGGGAGAATATCTTCGTTTTCTTTTTCTGACCGGTATCAGTAAATTTAGTCAGATGAGCATCTTTAGTGAATTGAACAATCTTCAGAACATAAGTATGCAAGATGCTTATAGTGGCATTTGCGGTATAACGGAAAATGAATTGCGTACACAGTTGGAAGAAGATATAAGAAGGATGGCCGAGGCGAATGGTGAAACGTATGATGAAGCGTGTATGCATCTGAAGCAACAGTATGATGGGTATCATTTCAGTAAGAAATGTGAGGATGTGTACAATCCGTTTAGCTTATTTAATGCATTTGCGCAGAAAAGTTATGAGAATTTCTGGTTTTCTACCGGCACTCCTACTTTCTTAATAGACATCTTGCAGCAAAGCGATTTCGATATTCGTCAACTGGATGGCGTTTCGGCTACTGCCGAGCAGTTTGATGCACCTACCAATGTCATTACAGACCCGCTTCCGGTACTTTACCAAAGCGGTTATCTCACTATCAAAGAGTATGACCGGGATTTTCAGATCTATACGTTGGCTTATCCTAACAAAGAAGTTCGGAAAGGCTTTATCGAATCATTAATGCCGGCTTATGTGCATTTGCCTGCTCGCGAGAATACATTTTATGTAGTATCGTTTATCAAAGACTTACGGGTCGGCAATCTGGATCAATGTATGGAGCGGATCAAATCATTTTTCGCCTCTATCCCCAATGATATGAATAATAAGGAGGAGAAACACTATCAGACCATCTTCTACCTCCTGTTCCGGTTGATGGGGCAATATGTGGATGCAGAAGTAAAGAGCGCTGTTGGCAGGGCTGATGTTGTGATAAAGATGCAGGAGGCTATCTATGTATTCGAATTCAAAGTAGACGGTACTCCTGAAGAAGCGTTGGCACAGATCAATAGTAAGCAGTATGCGATTCCTTATCAGGCAGATCATCGGAAAGTTATCAAAGTGGGAGTTAATTTCGACAGTAGTACGCGAACTATTGGAGAATGGATCATTGAAAACTAGGGAATAATCTTACATATTCCTACATATTTCCACATATTTCGGTATAATTCGGTGTAATCCGTTTTAATCCGGCATAATCCGGTGTAGTCCGGTGTAGTCCGGTGCAATCCGGTAAGTCGTCAATGTGTTGTCGTATCTTTGTTTCATCAACAGAAAGGGAGAATGTACTTCTTTTCGTAGAAACAATTTTTAAATATGGCAACAGTTACAGTTGTGCGCTACAAGCGCAGAAAACGGCTCGGTGATGATAAATCACCGATGATGTATCTTCTCAAGCCCAAGGCTGGGGAGTCGAAAATCTATTCAATTGATTCACTGGCACAGGAAATCGAGTCTATCGGGTCGCTTTCGGTGGAAGACGTGTCGCATGTGATGAAATCCTTTGTCCGTGCGATGAAAAAAGTGCTTGTGGCAGGGAATAAGGTGAAAGTGGATGGACTGGGTATTTTTTATACCACGCTGACCTGTCCGGGTGTGGAACAGGAAAAGGATTGTACGGTGAAAAATATCACTCGCATCAATCTCCGTTTCAAAGTCGACAACTCATTGCGTCTTGCCAATGACAGCACGGCAACTACTCGTGGCGGGGATAATAACATGATGTTTGAATTGTATACGGAGAAGAAGTCCGTTGCCGGAGGAAACGGCGGTGACGGCTCCGATGATGATGGTAAAGGCGATGGGGGAGAACCCGGTGGTGGTAGCGGTGGAGGAGAAGCTCCGGATCCGGCAGCATAAACCGCTTTGATTGACTCTGTTCTCAATTTATTAATTTATCATCTCAATCTATTAAAATGTTAGATAAAATTATCGAAATCATCATGACGATTCTGCCTTTTCTTGGCAATAGTCGTAAGAAGCGCCAGATGATGGCGCAAGAAGTGAAAGAGTTCAGCGAACTAGTGAAAGAGCAGTATGGCTTCCTTATGAAGCAGCTCGAAAAGGTGCTAAAAGACTATTTCGATTTGAGCGACCGTGTGAAGGAAATGCACTCGGAGATTTTTTCATTAAAAGGCAAACTTTCGGAAGCTGTCACTTTACAGTGTGTCAATAAAGAGTGTATTCAGCGCAACAATGGTTCCGAATCTGCATCATCATCCACTTCTTTAATACCTGCCTAACGCATGAGAACTATTAATCTGATTGTCGTTCATTGTTCCGCTACCCGCGAGGATAAATCGTTCACCGAACATGATTTGGACGTTTGTCATCGTCGCCGCGGCTTCAATGGTGTGGGTTATCATTTTTATATTCGTAAAAACGGGGATATTAAGTCTACCCGTCCGTTAGAACGGATCGGTGCGCATAGCCGTGGTTTCAACCGGGAAAGTATCGGTATCTGCTACGAAGGCGGACTGGACTGCATGGGACAGCCGAAAGACACGCGAACTTGTTGGCAGAAACACTCGCTACGGGTTCTTATCCTGACTTTATTAAAGGATTTTCCGGGATGCCGTGTCTGCGGACATCGTGATCTTAGTCCCGATCTTGACGGAGACGGCGAGATTGAGCCGGAAGAGTGGATCAAGGCTTGCCCCTGTTTTAATGCTGAAATGGATTGGGATAAAGAATAAGTCTCTTTTTTCATTTACATACTCTATTATTAGTTGTTATTGGTTAATTGTTATTGGTTACTAATCAAGAAAACCCGGACTTTCGCAAGCCCGGGTTTTCTGCATCTTGAGAACGTCTCCTTTACCTATAGGGAAATGGGGGACTAGCAATTTGATTCTAGTACAACAAAAAGACGCTCCAAGAGTAAAGATAAAAGGGATGCCAGTGGGAAATGTGGGGAGGCATCCCTTTTCTAAAGAAGAACAAAGATGGAAGGATTGACTTTCACAAGCCATATCCTTCGCTTTGTTTCTTCTCGGCATATTCTTCACACGAGGGTGAAGAAGGGTTTTATTATCTATAAAAGTTATCTATTCAAAAACTCTCTCTCTACTAATGAAATAAGAGGGATAGCTTTTAGAAAAGAGTTATTATCATATTTACTCAACCGTTACAGTTATTGTCGTAACATCACCTGTTGAAGGGATTACTCCTCCCCATTTAGACTTAACTGTTACTTCTACAGTTGCCGTCAAGCCGTCTCTAGATGGCATATCCTTACCAGCTTGAGAGTATGACAACTCGCCGGCATCAGTAACTTTAAATTTATCGGCATTGTCTCCGACAACTTTGAAAGCAGGAGCTGTAAGACCGTACATATCAAGAGCATCAACCGAATTAGCAAATCCATTAGAATTATTTCCAGTTACACCAGTTCCAGCTTCCCACATCTTCTGACCTCTATAGTCTTTCCAAACAGAGCCTGTAGCTAAATCAACAGTAGAGGTTTTATCAGATGCTATTTTTTGTGTAAGGTTAGTTGGTGCAGTCCATACGCCGCTCAACTTAGCATCAGGAACGAGTGTTACAGTATATACCGCATCTTTCTTTTCACCACATTTCACTGTAGCTGTCACTTTTACAGGTGCTGCATAGTCCTTATTAATAATCAGTTTTGGAGCACCAGAGAAATCTACTCCAGTACCTGTTGCTGCAAATTCAATAGTACCACCTGCATCTGTAACTACCTTTTTGTATACATCACTATAGTTAGGGAATAATGTAGAAACATCTCCGACCTCTACAGCAATTTCAGTAGCCTGTGCTGCATCTACACCTGCATCGACCTTTTGAGGAGAAGCTACAGTAGTCAAAGCAACGTCTGCCAAAGACTTAACTGTAACGGCGGCCTTCACTGTAATTGTCTTCACAGAAGATACAGTTATCACTGCTGTAGGATTATAAGTGCCGACTTTTGTAGCACTAGGCACTGTTATTGTCAAGGCGTTCTCATTACCGCGAGCAAAAGTTACACCGTTATCTGCACCAGTTACATCAAAAGCACTAGCTGCCAAAGCTTTATAATCAGCTTCCGTAATAGCTCCTTTGTTATACAAATCAACCATATTGATAGTATATGTCTGCACGCCATTACCTTTCCAAGTACCTTCGAAGCTATATGCTATTTCTTTATTGTCCGTTTTCTGTGTAATAGTCACTTTACCTCCAGTAGTCAAACTTGTGGTGACAGGAGCATCAACACCTGTAATTGCAGTCTTTGCATCAACATCAACAGTCTGACCTACCAATCCTACTTGATCAAAGGCAGTCTCCGCTAATGTCACTTTACCTGTTGTTGCATCAATAGCAAAATATTGCTTGTTAGCACCAGTCAATTCAAAGGTTGTATTGAATACTCCCTTGAGTCCTGCGGGTATATCCGTATAGGTAGTTGAAGCATCAGCATCGGCAGTAGTCTTATCATCATAGAAGACAGCTTGTTCCTTACCATCTTTGCTGAATGTCAGACTTGACTTATTATCATTATATATAATGCTTCTGTCCGTTTCACCAGTTATATACTTAACCTTGTAGCCAGGAGATAAATATTTGGTCGTCATCAACACAGGGAAGTAGTTTGATGTAATCTCTGTCAGTACTTCCTTACTGTTATCCTTCACCATCAGACACAATGCATAGTTTTCAGATGCACTAGTAGTACTCAAAGGAATAGTGATAAGACCTGTAGGTTCACCACCCTCTTTCTCTACTGTCACCTCACCTACTTTGAAGATATTCGTATTCGTAGAACGTGTCTTTTGCGCATCCATAAGAAGGCTATACTTTCCTGTCTCAAAGCCTAGTGCTGCTTTTGCAGGCGAAACGCGGAATGTAACAGTCAAGTCTTCACTGCGTGAGATGATAGAATAGCTTGTAGCACTCGAATTCTTCTTAGCATACAAAGTGGTAAACTCTTCTGTACCGGCTGTATTCTTCGGAACATATACCACGCTCTGTACCATTGCTTTGATAGCTTCGATGTCAATACCATGTTGTTTCACGTCACCAACCAACTGCTCGAAAGTGAAGTCGGTAGTTTTCATAGCTTCATTGATAGCATCTTCTACTTCACTCTTCAAATTGGAAGGAGTAAACATCGTCTCATAGTTTGAACGCAATGTCTCGATCTGGTTCAGCACTGCCGCGAAATCGGCATACTGTCCCGGATTCTTTTCCAAGAAACTGTTTATAGCATCTTGAATATCTTCCAAATCATCCAATCTAGCAAGAATACCTTTGTTTGTTGCATCACCATCCAATGCTTTAGTGAGCTTATCTTGAATTTTAGTTAACGCACCATCTTTTCCTGTAATAGCTGTAATAGCATTGTTCACAGAAGTAAGTTCTGTTGCAATGGCAGTGCTTACGGCATTATTGATATATTCTACAAGATCTTTACCATCAAGTTTCTCTGCGATTGTGCTATTGATAAAAGCAGACAGCAATTCGTCAGTTTTTGCAGCTGCGCTGATTACTTTGTTGTTCTCGTAGTCGGCTACAAAATTCAGCAAAGTCTGAATATCACCTTCGGCACCAGTCAGTTTGTCATAGCTTTCCTTCAATGCTTTGAGAGTTGCATCGTTAGCATCTACTAAAGTCTTCAGTTCATTTTGTTTACTAGACAATTGCGTTGCAAGTTCTTTAGCTGCTGTAGCATCCCCCTGTGCGGCAGCCAGTTTAGCTTTTAAGTCTGCAATTTCAGCCTCCAATGCTTTAATAGAGGCATCCTTGTTCTCCAGAGCTTTGGACAGTTTGTCGATTTCTGTAGCCAACTCCGTTTTTGCAGCTGCAATGGCGGTTTTCATATCCTCAATGCTAACGGGATTTGACGTGTTGATCTTATCAATCTGCTCCTGCAGATTTTTCACATCATCGTCGTAGTCCTTACAACTTGTTATAGTTGTACTTACTGCAAGCGTCAATGCCCCGAAGAGCATCACTTTCACAAATTTTCTTTTCATAACTACTTAAAAATTACATTAATAATATATTATTAAAC
>OMFJ01000631.1_pt1 | contig 14989 bp, 9 predicted proteins | sample 1674351 | NCBI WGS metagenome assembly OMFJ01 (sample SAMEA103958164, study PRJEB25191) | human gut metagenome | biome: human-associated habitat [ENVO:00009003]; feature: intestine environment [ENVO:2100002]; material: feces | place: Germany | collected 2013/2015
TCACATTTTTTATTTTTCCCAGTGATTTTATCATTTTACTTGTTTTCTAATAATCTGCGGACATTGAGCATTCCGAAGCCCTGCTTATTCCAGGGTTCTCCGAGATCCGTAGCTGTCAGCGCTACCCGACGGAGAAATTCTTCATTGGACATTCTCGGATATTTTTGTAGTACCAGTGCTGCCGCTCCGGACACAATGGGGGTTGCCATGGAGGTACCGCTTTTTGCAATATAAGGTTTAAAAATTCTGCCATTTCTATTTTTCCAGAAAGCATTGCAGGACAGGATCCGCGTCCCGGGAGCCACAATATCCGGTTTGCGGATGACGTCGTATTTTTTACCTCTTCCGGAATATGTTTCGCATCGCTTCGGGTCATTTTTACAATATCTTCCATCGTGACAACCCACTGTTAACACTTTCCGGCTGCTTGCCATCTCCGAAATACTCCCATCCTCAGGTCCTGCATTTCCCGCTGCACAGACTACGAGAATATTATGATCCCACAACAATTCCATATACTCCCGCAGTACCTGTTCCTTATATCGTTCCTTCAGTTCACCGATTCCGACAGATATATTTAAGATCCGGATCTGATACCTGTTTTTTACCCGTAGGATCCACTGAAATGCCTCCTGCATGGAATCACAGGATCCTTCTCCCTTTCCATCCAACACTTTTCCCACGACAAGTTTCGATGCCGGTGCCATTCCCCGAAGCCTTCCACCCGACAATTCTCCGTTTCCGCAAAGGATGCCACATACATGGGTTCCATGTCCGTTATCATCATACGGCAGAGAGCTCTTCTCCACGAAATCACGAAAACATAACAAATGCCCGGCAAGATCCGGATGATATGCGATCCCGGTATCCAATACAGCAACCGTTACAGGCTCTGACCGCCAAGTTACGCTATATATTTGTTCCGGTACCTGTACCTGCTCCCTGACCCTCTGCATCCGTTTTCCTTCCCGGTAAAAATATAGTAAAACCGACATAAGACTTAATCTATCTTATGCCGGTTTCTATTCCGGGTGTCGGTTAAATCACCCCATTATTCATTTATAATCTCTATCCCCTCCGGGAAAGCGTCATTTCCAATATCCGTGACACTCGCCGGCAGATGTACTTTTTTCAATTCCGTATGATTACGGAATGCTTCCTCTGCGATCACGCGAACGCCATCCGGTATCACAACTTCAGGCAGATTCCCTTTATAAGCTACCAGGATGTCCCCACTGATCAGAAAATCATCCATACTGTTCTCTTCAAAATCATCCATCCACCCGGTATGGGTAAACGCCTTGGCACCAACAGTATTCACCGTGTCCGGCAATATCACGTTATCCAGATTATCACAATGATAAAACGCTGCATAGTCAATCACCGTTACACCTTCCGGAATCGTAACGGTCCGGAGAGAACTTCTGGAAAAAGCAAAACGTCCGATCTCTGTAGTACCTTCCGGGATCGTAACTGCGCTGACAGACTGGTTACGATAATACATCCATTCCGGAATCTTGCCGTTCTCTGTCTCAGCTGTGATATCCTGTTCTTCACCGGTCTCTTGTCCCGCTTCCGGTTCCGTATACCCCTGCTGTACTTTTTCCTCACCCGGATGCACCATTACCAGGGCATGATTCCCTACAATAATAGTACTGCCCAGGACATTACCGGGAACCGGTGTTGCAACAGGTGCAGGCGTAGCCGTTGATACAGGTTCTGTCGTTGCCTGTGTATCCGGTCTGCTTACTGCTGTCGGTGTCTGTACAGGAGCTGCCGTCACCAGCGGATCACGGTTTTTCTGTTCCGCAAGTTTTTGGGCAAACTGTGCTGCCACACTTCCCTCGTCCGCATGGATTGTCACATTATCACAGTTTAAGAAAGCATCTTCCGCAATACCGGTCACCGTAGCCGGGATATAAATATCTGTGAGATTAACACATCCCGCAAATGCCTGTGCATCAATACTCTGTATATTTTCCGGAATTGTGATCTGCTTTAAACCCGTACATCCTGCAAACGAATACTCGTCCACTGCAGTCAGACCCTTTCCCAGGACAACCTCTTCCAGATTGTTACATCCCCAGAAAACATAGGCATCCAAACGCTTGACAGATTTCGGAATTACAACGAACTGTACCTTCTGATTGTTCTCAAAGGCACTCTCGCCTACGACTTCCACTGTATCCGGAATCGTGACGCGTTCTTCCGTCCCTCTGTATTTTACCAGTGTACTCCCCTGCGTCTGAAAATCAGAGGCAGACGCTGCCGCATCTGCCTCCGACACAGGAAGATGTGTCAGGATCAATGCGGTAACTGCCAGTGCTATGACAGCCATCCACTTTTTATGATTCATAAACCTTCCCATCCTTTATTTCCCACTAGGCTCTGGCTTTCCGCAGAGTCTTTTTGTCCTTCTTCATGAAGAGTACTACTGAGATACATGCAAGTCCCATGGATAGGAACCACTTGGGATGAATGCCGTCTCCGGTCTTAGGTGTGCTGTCTGCGATGGTTCCCGCAGTCAGATTATTCGTATCCACATAGATCACATACGGTGAAAAATGCTCTGCCGTAAAGGTTACGCAAGATACTCCGGATATTGTGGAGAACTTCGGTGACAGTTTGTCCAACTTACTGTTCACTACACCTGCCACTTTGTTATTACCTGCGTAGGTGATCAGGGAATCCGGCAGAGGCAATGTAATGCTGATGGACAATCCTGTGGTATCTGTGATCTTTGTATTGCCGGTGGAATCATAGAGACTGATGTCCATGGGGAAATACTTGATAGCACTGATATCACTGCCGTATTCTGCCATCAGAGCCTTAACTACCTCTTCGGAAGCTGCTGCGCTCTCTGTGATCTTAATCACAAAATTATCGGAAGACCCGTTCACTGTTGCGGATACCACTCCGGTATTGGACAGACCGTTTTTATCAATAACAACAGTGGTTCTGCCACCGGATACGGTTCCCGTAGTAGTGCTGCTCGGTCTTCTGTTGGAATTGGAATTCGTGGAATTACCGCTTCCTGTAGATGTATTTGTTTTATTACCTGAACCGGATTTTGCAGTATAATTTGCAGTTACCGTTACATTAGCTTCCGGCATAGTGATGACCGTTGCAGACAATACCTTGCTGGCAATCTTCGTATTGGCCGGATCTATTGACCAGCTGCTGAACTGTTGATTCTTTGCAGGATCATTCGCAACAATGATCGGCTGGGAACCTGCTACATAACTGCCGGAGCCGGAACCGTTTTTAACTGTCAGAGTATACATCTTGGCAGTAGTTCCGTTGTTATTATTGCCTCCGGGACTGGTGCTTGCTCCGGGACTGGTCGTCGTCCCACCATTATTACCACCGTTAGATCCGTTAGCCTCATATACTGCATAGAAATCTGTATTTTCTGTGATAGCTGTAGCAATATCCGGCAGCCATTCCTTGAAGGTGTAACCACTGACCGTAGGGGTCTGGATGCTGGGTGCAACCGTGCCCTTCTTGATCGTGGTCTGATAGAACACTTCCTTGGTCACACTATTGATATATCTGACTACAATATCATCTTCGCTCAGCGCCTTATATTGTGCCATGGTGGTAAAAGACTCTGTAATATTGGTCAGAGGTCTGTCCCATCCGATGAAGATATAACCATCTCTCACAAGATTAGATGTGTTGGGCAGATCCGCATCTGCGATGCTGCCGCCGGAGGATACCTTGATCTTCTTAATTACCGTACCATCCCAATCCTGGAAGGTTACGGTCAATTTACTTGCATCGGGATCTTCCTTCTCATAAATAGCGGTACATGTTGTATCTTCCGTGATGTTCGTGTAATCGCCATCCCATCCCTTAAATACTTCGCCGGTCTTACCTAACGGTGTAGGCGGAACCGCATCTTCCCCGCCCCGTACCTGTTGTTCGTCTACCTGGACATTTTTCTGCAGTTCTTCATTCCAGTCACGGAAGATAACGGTATAGATTTCCTCCAGCGGAGTATCTTCCACTGCAAATCCGTTCGCATCACCATATCTGTAGAGATAACTGGTCTTCGGAGCACATAAGGTAACATCTCCCTTATCTTTAAGGATTCCGGTAAAAGTATCCTGGTCAATCAGTGTTAATCTCTCACTGGACTCCTCCAGCCATTTAATGCTACTGCCGTTGAATACATTATCTTTCAGTTCTTCACAGGTGATCGGCAGTTTCACGGTATCCAGATTCTTAGTCTCCGCAAACGCATAGGAAGGCACTACCGTAATGGCACTGTCCGACAGATCGATCGTAGTCAGATTGTCGCAGCCGCGGAACGCCTCCGGTGCCATTTCCGTCACGCCCGTTGTCTCTTTGGCATTCACACGCTTGCTGGTTCTACCCTCTAAGCATTCAATAATCTTCGCTTTTGCACTGCCGTTCATTCCATAGATAATCGAATTGTCGCAGGTGAAATAATCGGTTCCCTGGAATCCTACCTTATCCAGAATTTTGCAACCGGTAAATGGAATATTACCAAGACTGCTGATGGTTCCGGACAGGGACACATCTTTCAGAGCAACACAGTCTTTAAATGCATAGTCGCCAATGGACTGGGTATTGCCGTTGATCTCTACTGTAGCCAGTTTCTCACAGCCATCAAAGGCATTTTTTGCTATGCTGGACAGGGTATTGCTGTAGCTGATCACACCGGTCAGATATTTTGCGCCCTTGAAGTCATTTTCTTCAATACTGTCGAGACCGTATATGGTCAGAGTCTTTTCCTTCTGATCCTTCTCTTTTTCCACAAACAGACCGTCCTTGATTGCCTGAATGCCTTCCGGTATGGTCACGTTCAGTGCGGAATCAATAAACTGCTGCTGATCCTCTGTCAGAGACTCTCCAGCATTATATTTGGTCAGTGCAGTTTCCGCTGCACTTCTCTGGGCATCTGTCAGATACGGATAATCATCTTTATTTAAGTATTTGGTCAATTCCGTAAATGCCGGGAAATCGATCAGTTCGCTGACATTCTTCTCCGGGTTGTACTGTGCGACCAGATTGGACGGCCATCCGCTGCAATATCTGACATAGGTTGCCACCTGACTGCTGTTATTATATCTGCCGTCCGGACTCATCGCATACTTATACGGTGTGGACTCCGGTGAGATTTCTCCTACAAAGGTCAGTTTCACTGCCGGACTGTTATCTGCATCGTTCATAGCTGTCGCTGTGCTGTGTGTACAGCCCGTTCTGTGTGTACCGGTAAAGTCCTGGGTCTTAAACGCATCCGTTCCAATAGCGATACTGCTATTGTTAAATATTACCGTTGCCAGATTATGACATCCACGGAAAGCACCATCTCCTACCGACTGTACACTGGCAGGCAGAGATACCATTGTCAGGTTACAATTGTTGGCAAATGTATTTGCCGAGATATTGTAAATATGATATGGTCCGATGGGATCCGGGATATTCAATGTCTTAACGCCGGTTCCTACGCTGGCATTAAGCAACTGGTTGGAGGAATCTACTATAAACGTAGACCGACCAGGTTCACCTGAAACATTGGGATCCTGAACCGTCAATTCGTATTTGTTCAATTTCTCATATAAATGTGTGTCAGGATTATAATTAATGTAACTGAATGCAAAACAATTTTCCTGACATAGCTTGTGAAGTTTGCTTTCTCTTAGTCCTTCAAAATAGAAGGTACCGTTTACCGGATCATCCGCAAGCATGGACTTAAAGCAGTCAAAGCAATACACATCGTCATCTGCTTTTCCGGAGTTGATGGTAAACTGTGCATTTCGGGAAGCTACATAATGCAGGTTCTTACATCCCTTGAACATGGAGATTCCAATGGTCTCGCTGTACATATCCGGGAAAGTCACGGAATACAGGGTTTCATCATTTTCAAATACATTCCAGCCCATTTCCTTCAGGCTGCTGGAACTGATGCCGTTCTCCTGCTCCGGATTACATATCTCTACTTCATATAAATACCGGCATTCCGCGAATGCATAGTCTCCGATATAACTTACAGAAATAGGAATATCAATATCCGTCAACTGAGTACAACTGTAGAAAGCATGATCTCCCAGCTGTGCCAGGTTACACTCTCTGGGGATGTTCACTGCTTTCATACTGCCGCATTCCGCAAATGCCCAGTTACCGATGACAGTGATACCATTACCAAAGGAAATGCTGTTCAGACCATTACAGCCATAGAACGCATAGTTGCCGACACCAATGAGTTTCTCACCAATGTTCAGTGTTACAATATTGCTGGCTCCGGCGAAAATACCGTCTAACGGATTTTTAGATGTGATATCTCCTGCCACAGACCAGGTATAGGTACCATTTGGATTGGCTGTAGATGCCAGATACTGGTTACCAATGTATTTTACATCCAGATCCTTGATCCACTGATCATCCGGCTGTTCTGTCTTTGCAAATCCGTCATATACTTTTGCTGTTTTATCCTCATTTTCCGCCTGCGTACTGGTGTAAGAATAACCGCTGCCCTTTTTCTGGAAGAAATCCACAAGAGAAAGTTTTTTCCAGGCATTGTCCGTAGCATAACAAGGACGCATCTCACCATCCTTATAAGTCTCAGTCTTCGTCTCCATCACCGGTTTACCCTGTGAATCATATAACGGTAGACCTGTATTCGGATCTGTTGCCTGTACTTCCACCTCTCTGGTCTTCTCTGTCAGAGCCTCATAATACAAAGGCTGTCCATTCTTACTTGCCGCCACGTAACCATTGATGGTACCCTGGTTACCGGTAGGCTGTATGTACGCATTTACCATATCGGGAATATCCAGTACATTCCCAGTCAATGTCGTATTTTTATTATAACCAAGCAATACTGCACACCAGGAATTCTTATAGTTCACATAGGCAAACTGATAGCTGGTTCCGTCTGTGTTAGTCTCTGTTGTATAAATGGTCGCATTTCTGTCTACCACAGGAATCAGCGTATCCATGGTGGGAATTGTGCTGCTACCGGAAAGCAGACTTGCTTTCTCTGATGCGTCCTTCGGAATCGTAACCTTATATTTAGAAGAGCTATGTGTTGTCTGATGTGTATGACTTGCTGCCTGTGTTGCGATCTCCTCTTCCGCACGCAGTCCTTCCGTAGGAATCGCTGCCACTACAATCGCTGAGATCAGGAACAATGTTCCCAGGGTCTTCCTTACTGTCTTTTTTAATCTTCTGTTGGTCTTTTTTGTACCCTTAGTCATCCTTTACTCCTTTGCCGTCACCTTTTTGGCAACCACTACGAATCTGCCGTTTTTCTCCTGATAATCACAAGTCGACAGAGTTAAAAGCCGGTCACCGTATTGAGCCGTGACTCCTGTGTCATATAATGACATCCCTTCCATATCATTCATATAAGAGTCAAATTCCTGCTCGCTCTGGGCGTCTATAAACTGATAGTATTTGAATACGATCTCATCTTCACTGTATACCCTTGAACGGAATACATACATGATCTCATACAGACCTTTTTCATAGATGGTATCAAACTGTATGCAGGGATGTTTCTCATAGTAGTTCTGGTCGCTGTATAAGGATAAGCCTCCGAACATCTGCCCGCTTTTCATGTGATGCCCATACAGAATAAGGTTTGTACTGGGTTTCAGCACATCACAGTCCTTGTCCATGAAAATGGATCCGTTCTTGTCATACTCCTGATTCAGATTGTGATCCAGATAATATTCGTTATCCGTTGTCTGCATAACAGGGTAATCTATATTAGTATCGTCAATTTTTACCCATCCGATTAGTCTTTTGTTCTTATTTAATAAATTTTTATATTCATCCAGCACCGGAGGCGGCGTGCTCTGTCCTTCCTCCGCGGTATAATGAATCACCGGAGCCGGTGCATCACTTGCTGTTGGCTCTTTATCTTTCAATTCGTTCAGCTGCTTGTAATTATCAGCAGTACGATAATTGTACCAATTATATACGCCGAAATACCCCAGGCAGACAATGGCTGCCATACCGCAGAGGACTACCAGTAGTTTCCTTCGCTTTTCGCGCTTCTTCAGTTCTTCTTTTACTATTTTATCCAGTTCCTGTTCATCAAACTGCGGTTTGTTCTGTTTCTGTGTGGTCTGCCTACGTTTCGGTGTTTCTTTTTTCTTTACTGGCTTCTTTAAAAATTCCTTTTTTTTCGTTGCATTGGCTTTAGAAACCGGGGCATCTTTTCGTTCCTGTCTGCGGATTTCTTCTGCCAGCTCCTCCATATAATCCTGTCCCAGGATACTGTGAAATCTGCATTTTCCGCTACGGATCACTTCCAAGAGCTTCTTCTGATCCGACAAGTTCATCTTCTTAGTCTGCATCCGAAGATTTTCAATCACCTGCTGATCCTTCAGAGCGTTCTGATAATCCGCCTCTGTTCGAAACTGCCGCCCTTCTACGATATATATCTTCTGTGTCATTCAATCTATCCTTAAGTAAATAATAAGATGTCAGGGATAAATGGGTTAAACCTATATGAATTAAACCTACATCATTTTAACTACATATTATCATCTATTACATTTCCACATAGCTATTTTTATTTTACTATATTAGAAAATTATTGCAAGTCTTTTCCGGAAACATTGACAGGCTCCCCCGCATACAATAGAGCATAAATAAAATGTGGAGGCACTAAAAATGAGTGACTTAACTGCTACAAACTGTGGCTGCAACAATAATTCCTGCAGCAACAATAACAACTGTAGTAACGGTATCTTCGGCAACAGCTGCATCTGGATCATCCTTTTACTGTTCTGCGGCGGTGGCTGCGGTAACGGTTGCGGCAACAACAGCTGCGGACTTCTGGGCAATAAAAACAACGGTTGCGGCGGAAATGATTGTTGCGAATGGCTGATCTGGATTCTGCTCCTGTCCTGCTTCTGTGGCGGTGGCAACAACGGCTGTGGAAATTGCGGTTGCTGATTTACCGGACTTTTTACACACGTATGATCGTTCATCCCGGGGTGCGGATCTTCCGTACCCCGAATGACTGATTGGCATAAGCGAATTATCCGCTTCATAAGATACTAGTAATTCATTTACTGGAAGGTATTATCTGCATGGATGATAACAGAATCGACAAGGCGGCCGCCTTTGACACTTTATTTACCAACAACCGCATTCAGATTCTGAAAACACTTGCCTATTATATAGATCCGCATCTCCTGAAAGGACTTGCTGTCTACATAAAATTTTTGGAATTGCAATATACGCTGGCACTGTTTAGAAAGCATCCGGAGACTGCTCTGCACAGTTTTCCTCTATCATCCGATGGAAGCAGTCTCGCCGGTGAACTATGCAGTGATCTCATGCCTTTATGCGATGAAACGCAGAAAGCATCCCTGCAGCAGGTCACCCAGATGCTTGACAATATCCATAATTTTCAAGAAATGATGGATATGGCTAAGTCCATGCAGGAGCTGTTCCCGGAAGGTTTCTCCGATCTGGACGGTTGTGATCCGGCTATGTTGTCCGAACTTTTCGCAGCCACTCAAAATCAATCAGGAGGTCAACAAAATGGATTATTCCCAGACTCCCCTCTGGATGCAGGATGATCTTGTGAGGGACATCCCGAGAGAAAAATTAGAATTTCTCTCCACTCTTTTTGCCAAAGGGCATGGCAAATCACAAAAAGAAATGATGTCACTTCTCATGCCTGCCATTCGTAAGGCAAAGCAGGAGCATCTCACTTTTACCGCACAGGAAATGCAGGCTGCCATCACAGCCATCAAAAAATACAGCACCGAAGCAGAGCTGCAGCAGATTCAAAACATTTTACAAAAAAGCAACGCTCAAAGAAATAACTCCCGGCAGACGTAAGGTCTGTCAGGAGTTATTTTATTTCTCGAAAAATCAGCCAACGCCATTCGCAGAGTCGCGTTATCACGCTTTCCGTCACTACTTAACTACAATGTTGACGATTCTGCCGGGAACGTAGATCTCTTTTACGATGTTGCCGGTCAGCTTGTCTCCCAGAGCTTCTTTTGCCATGTTGATGACATTTTCCTTGGTCTCATCCTTGGAAACATTGATGGTCACACGCATCTTGCCGTTGACCTGAACACCGATCTCGACAACGCTCTCTATGGTCTTCTCTTCCTCGAAATCAGGCCATGCCGCCTGATACAGTCTGCCTTCAAAGCCGGCAGTCTGCCACAATTCCTCGGTGATATGAGGTGCTACGGGGTTAAGCAGAGTAAGCAGTGTCTTGTATTCGCCTCTGGTAATGGAGTTCTTCTTGTAGAACTCGTTGATCAGGGACATCATGGCAGCGATGGCGGTGTTGTACTTCAGGTTCTCGAAATCGCTGCTGACCTTTTTAATGGTCTGGTGCATCTTGGTCTCTAAATCTGCACTATAGCCTTCTTCATCAGTCAGAATATCCTGCAACTTCCAGACTCTCTCAAGGAATCTGCGGCATCCCTTTACGCCTTCCTCACTCCAGGAAGCGCTCAGATCAAAGGCACCGATGAACATCTCGTAGGTACGCAGAGTATCTGCACCGTAATCCTGTACGATATCGTCCGGATTTACCACATTGCCACGGGACTTGGACATCTTCTCACCGTTGGATCCCAGGATCATACCGTGGCTGGTTCTCTTCTGGTAAGGTTCGGGAGTAGGTACTACGCCCTGATCATACAGGAACTTATGCCAGAAACGTGAGTACAAAAGATGCAGTGTGGTATGTTCCATACCGCCGTTGTACCAGTCAACCGGCAGCCAGTACTTCAATGCTTCAGGACTTGCCAGTGCCTTGTCATTGTGAGGATCGGTATAACGCAGGTAATACCAGGAAGAACCTGCCCACTGAGGCATGGTATCGGTCTCTCTCTTTGCCGGACCGCCACAGCAGGGACAGGTGGTATTTACCCAGTCAGTCATGGCAGCCAGAGGAGATTCTCCGGTATCGGTAGGCATGTAGCTCTCTACATCGGGTAACTGCAGAGGCAGTTCGCTCTCATCAATGGGAACATATCCGCACTTATCGCAATGTACGATAGGGATCGGCTCACCCCAGTAACGCTGTCTGGAGAATACCCAGTCTCTTAATTTATAATTGGTCTTACGGTTACCGATGCCCTTCTCTTCCAGATAGTTCATGATCTTCTCTTTGGCTTCTGCCACAGACAGGCCGTTCAGAAAATCGGAATTGACCAAAGTACCATCAGCAACATCGGTATATACAGCTTCTTCTACGCTGACAGGGCTTCCGGCTACAACTTCGATAATAGGCATGCCAAACTTTTTAGCGAACTCCCAGTCTCTCTCATCATGGGCAGGTACTGCCATGATAGCGCCGGTACCGTAAGTCATCAATACATAGTCAGATACCCATACAGGGATCTCTTTACCGTTGACGGGATTGGTAGCGGTCAGACCCTGGATGCAGACACCGGTCTTATCCTTTGCCAGCTCGGTACGTTCGAAATCAGACTTCTTCGCAGCCATCTCACGATAAGCCACAACATCATCCCAGTTCTTGATCTCGTCCTTGTATTTATCCAGTACAGGGTGTTCCGGAGATACTACCATATAGGTAACGCCGAACAGAGTATCCGGTCTGGTGGTGTAAATGCGCAGCTTCTCATCTTTTCCGGTGATGGTAAAGTCTACTTCCGCACCCTGGGACTTTCCGATCCAGTTCTTCTGGGAAACCTTGACACGCTCGATATAATCTACGGTGTCCAGTCCCTGGATCAGCTTGTCTGCATATTCAGTGATCTTCAGCATCCACTGGCTCTTGACCTTACGGATGACTTCGGAACCGCAACGCTCGCAGACGCCATTGACTACTTCCTCATTTGCAAGACCTACCTTACAGGAGGTACACCAGTTGATCGGCATCTCTGTCTTGTAAGCCAGTCCTGCCTTGAACAGCTTTAAGAAGATCCACTGGGTCCAATGATAATACTCGGGATCCGTGGTATTGATCTCTCTGTCCCAGTCAAAGGAATAACCTAAGGAATGCAGCTGATTCTTGAATCTTGCCACGTTATTCTTGGTTACGATCTTGGGATGGATGTGATTTTTAATTGCGTAATTCTCGGTAGGGAGACCGAACGCATCCCATCCCATAGGATACAGCACGTTGTATCCCTGCATTCTGCGCTTACGTGCTACGATATCCAGTGCGGTATAAGGTCTCGGATGACCTACGTGTAATCCCTGTCCCGAAGGATAAGGGAACTCTACCAGTGCGTAATATTTGGGCTTGGAGAAATCGTCGGAAGTCTTGAATGCTTTTTCGTCATCCCAGACAGTCTGCCATTTTTTCTCTACCTCTCTGTGATTGTAAGGTACTGCCATAATCATTTCCTCCTAAACTATGAGAAGTTTTCTATTTGAATTTACGTTCTCAAGTCGTTAAAAAACTACCGATTATTTTATCGTGTTTTGCCGATACTGTCAAGGACTGCGGCCCTATCCATACATATTTGTACATATTTTCTGTTCTCTGTGCATATCATATATACGAGAGGTGATGAATCATGTTTGCATGGATCACATTACTGATCAATCTGATGCAGCGTTATCGTTGATTTTACAATGTTACAATGGGATAACGAAAAAGAGACCGGTACAACATCCGCCGGTCTCTTTTTATGGATACTATGTATTTTGTACATTAATCTTCTGCGTTATTCTCTGCTACTTTCGCTGCCCTGGCTGCCACTTCCTTCTCCTGTACATCGGAAGGTGTCTGCTCATAACGGGCAAATTCATAGGAATAATCGCCTCTGCCTCCGGTCATGGAACGCAGATCCGTACAATAACCGAACAATCCACTCATAGGAATATCCGCTTCGATGATCTGTCTGCCGCCACTCATGGGAGTCATGCCCAGTACGCGACCTCTTCTTTTGTTCAGATCACCCATGATGTCACCGGTGTAAGCATCGGGTACTGTAACTTTCAGGGACATGATAGGCTCTAACAGAACCGGACCCGCTTCCATAACACCCTTCTTGAATGCCTGAATCGCTGCGGTCTTGAATGCCATCTCCGAAGAGTCTACCGGATGGTAAGAGCCATCGTACAATACTGCCTTGACACCAACTACTGGATATGCCGCCAGAGGTCCTCTGCCCACGGACTCCTGAATACCTTTTTCTACTGCAGGGAAGAAGTTTTTCGGTACTGCACCACCTACGACTTCTGTTGCAAATTCATAGGGCTTCGTCAGATCGCCGGAAGGTGAGAAACGCATTTTTACATGACCGTACTGCCCATGTCCGCCGGACTGTTTCTTGTACTTATATTCCACATCAGACTGTTTCTTGATGGTCTCTTTGTATGCGATCTTCGGCCTGGAAAGCTCGATCTCTACTTTGTATTCGTTTAACAGACGGCTGACCACGATATCCAGATGCTGGTCACCCATGCCGTAAAGTAAGGTCTGGCGGTTCTCTGCATCGTTCACTACACGGATGGTCAGATCTTCATGAGTCATCTTCTGCAATGCCTGGGATATCTTATCCACATCGGCCTTGTTCTTCGGCTTATACCGCATGTAGGTATAAGGGGTAGAAATATCGAACTTGCCGTATTTAATAGTCGTTGCCTTAGTCGAGAGACTGTTGCCGGTTCTCGCTGCTGTCAGCTTCGCCAGTGCTCCGATGTCTCCGGCATGCAGTTCACTGACTTCGATAGGCTTATTGCCCTGCAATACATAGATTTTGCCAATCTTCTCTTCAATATCACGATCCACGTTATACAGCAGATCATCCGTTTTCAGTACACCGGAGTTTACCTTGATCAGGGAGTATTTTCCAATGAACGGATCCACGATGGTCTTCCAGATGTAAGCGGATTTAGCCTTTGCAAAGTCATAATCCGCATGGTAGATCTCGTTGGTCTTCAGATTGATACCCGCTACTTCTCTGTTCTCAGGGCTGGGCATGTATTTGATAATATCATCTAACAGTGTGTACATACCCTGGCACAGAATGTTAGACCCCATGGTCATGGGAACGATGCTGCCGTCACAGACATTGGTACGGAGGGCTGCACGGATCTCTGCTTCAGAGAAGGTCTCTCCACCGAAATACCGCTCCATGAATTCTTCACTGGTCTCGGCTACGGCTTCCATTAAGGTATCACGGCAGATCTGTAGGTTCGCCCGGCTGTAATCCGGTACGTCACAGGGAACAACTTCCTTACCCTCCCAGCGGTTACCGCTCTCGGTGATAACATTGATGTATCCTACAAATTTCTCGTTTTCACGGATCGGCAGATGAAACGGTGCCATCTTCTTGCCGTACAGGTTGGTCATATCTTCCACTACCTGACGAAAAGAAGCGTTATCCACGTCCATATTGGAAACATAGATGAAACGGGGCAGCTTGTATTTTTCGCAAAGCTCCCATGCCTTCTGGGTGCCAACTTCGATGCCAGACTTGCCGTTAACTACTATGATGGCTGCTCCTGCGGCACTGACTGCCTCTTCCACTTCTCCAACGAAATCAAAATAACCAGGTGTATCAATAATATTGATCTTGTATCCTTCCCACTCAATGGGGATCACGGAGGTACTGATAGAGAAATGACGTTTCTGTTCTTCTTTACTGTAATCGCTGAGAGTATTGCCGTCATCTACCTTGCCCATACGAGAGGTGATACCGGACAGATAACCAAAGGCTTCTGCAAGACTGGTCTTGCCACTGCCTCCATGGCCCAGTAATACTACGTTACGGATCTTGTCTGTTGTGTAAATATTCATATCCCATCCTCCATTTATTCTGCATTTTGGGTATTTTGTCCAGCCGTTGGATTGGATTTTTAACCCCTTATGTGTATTTTACTAAATATATACTGCTATTACAAGTAAATATTGTTAATAATTTCATATTTTTACAAGTTGTCAGAACTTTGCGATATGAACAGTTGCACAAGACAAGTAAATTGAAAGTTACGAGTCATGCAAAAATAGAACGGAATACCTCGGTGGGAGCTTGCTCACACAAGAGGTTGT
>OMFJ01000634.1_pt1 | contig 14922 bp, 10 predicted proteins | sample 1674351 | NCBI WGS metagenome assembly OMFJ01 (sample SAMEA103958164, study PRJEB25191) | human gut metagenome | biome: human-associated habitat [ENVO:00009003]; feature: intestine environment [ENVO:2100002]; material: feces | place: Germany | collected 2013/2015
ATTTGTGTGCGGCAGGCATTGATGTAGTTGGTATTCTCCGTTAATTGTCCGCGTGATACAAAATATTCATCCAAACATTCTCCTCCGCATTTCAGTACAGTGATTTCCCCTTCATGCAGGATTCCCTGAATGGCCACGCCTGTTTCACTCTCAAAATGGTTGCGGATAATAAACCTGTCGGTCATTTTGGTAGCGATAGTACAGTGTGCCACAACCAGTTCGTTTTGTTCTTCATTGATAAATGACGGGTTTGCCATAAAACCGGTTTGATTGGTCAGCACTTTGGCGATGAGCATGGTAAAGATGGATTGCAAATCACCTTCACAACCGGCAGGAATCCCTTCGTCGTTCAATAAAGAGAGTGCCAGACAGCCGGTGGTTCCCAATTTCTCTATCAATGAAAAACAGGAGAGAGTGACTGCATCGAGATGCTTCTTCTCACAAATGATTCTGACGGCTTTGTAAAGCCTCATTGCTTTTAGAAAATCTTCGGGAGTTGCTTCACGGCAGGCTACTGCTTGTTTGACCAATACAGATGCCTTATAGCCGATATCATCATCGGTAATTTGATAATATAAACAATATATTTCTTCCATCGGGATATCGATATACTCAATCCCCCAACGTCGTTTTGCCAATAAATAATCTACATTGCTGGCAACAAGCCAGGAAGAGGGGGAGCCTATTACGCCGATGCGCGATCCGAAGAGTGCTTGTTGAGCTTTGAAGTTACTGTGGAGTACGAAGATACGTTTGATGATTTCGGGTAGTTCTCCGTGGAGGATTTCACTTTTCATACCCCGGCCACGTAGCCAGGACGAGATTTCGAGAGCGGCGGCCAGTGAGTTTTGCATACCGTCCGCCAGTAAGATTGCAGGGCGGGGCAGAGACTCGAAGTGCTGGATAACCAACCGTTCTACACCGCCGGTAGCAATGAAAAGCAGGCTGAAATCGTCTTTAGTGAGTTTGTTTATGTTTTGATATTCTACAATATTTACAGTGAAATATTTCTCCAGTTCGTTTAATATAAGTTCGTGTGAGCCGAGAATGGATGCTTGTTTATGCAGCAACGATGCAAATGTTATCAGGTTTAATACCATGGCATTGTATATGATTTACGATTTGACACTCAAAGGTACAATTTCTTTTGAATTCATCACTATCTTTTAAGTCATAGCTAGTGTTTTTAAACTTTTTTGCCAATGCTTTCCCGTCATTTCAAATAAAGTGTTACTTTTGCACCTTCGATTGCATATATATGAAAGTGTATCGTCAATCGTTAATATTTATTTGTCAAATTGTAAAAACTTAGACATGCCAGCAATATCTATTCGCGGAACGGAGATGCCCGCGTCTCCTATCAGAAAACTGGCTCCTCTGGCTGACGCAGCCAAGCAAAGGGGAGTGCATGTATTCCACCTGAACATCGGACAACCCGATTTGCCCACGCCGCAAGTCGCGATTGATGCGATACGCAATATCGACCGGAAAGTTCTGGAATATAGTCCCAGTGCAGGATATCGCAGTTACCGTGAGAAGCTGGTGGGCTATTATGATAAGTTCAACATCAAACTGACGGCAGATGATATTATCATTTGCGACCCCGAAGCCGAATATTACCCCCTTGTCGGACGTTTGAAAGGACAGGTTATCAAGGTTTCGCAGAACAGCACGCAGTACATTAACCCTATGGATATTAACCTCAATTACAGCGAGGGCGACACGCCCATAGCCTTAAAGAGCGATTTTATCCTTTCCTTTTGCGAGTTGATTATGGGCGGCAAAAACGGGCTGGAAGCGGTTGAAAAGACTTTGATTGACCGCACCGTTATCAGCGTGTACCGCAGCTACCTTGCAGACCCGAAGCCGGAGAATATGCCGATTTTGGGCGACCTCTACAATGAAATCAAGAAGCAGCCGGAAAAGGAAGCGCAGCGTATCGCGTCGGCATTGGAACTCTATGTAAATGGCAGTTTGAACGTGTTTAACCACCAAACAAACGTTGACATTCACAACCGCCTTGTCTGCTTTGATATTAAAGAACTCGGCACCCAGCTACGAAAACTCGGTATGCTCATTGTCCAAGATCAAGTTTGGAACAGAGTTACCATAAACCGCAGCGAAGGCAAGGCGACGCGGTACTATATCGACGAGTTTCATTTGCTGCTCAAAGAGGAACAGACCGCAGCGTACAGCGTTGAGATTTGGAAGCGTTTTAGAAAATGGGGCGGTATTCCGACAGGTATCACCCAAAACGTGAAAGATTTGTTATCGTCCCGCGAGGTGGAGAACATTTTTGAAAACAGCGATTTTGTGTATATGCTCAACCAAGCCCAGGGCGACAGGGAAATCCTTGCAAAGCAGCTTAACATTTCGCAGCAGCAAATGACCTATGTAACCCATTCCGACGCGGGCGAGGGGCTTATCTTCTATGGCAACGTGATTTTGCCCTTTATTGACCGTTTCCCGCAAGATACGGAACTCTATCGTGTAATGACGACCAAACCCGGCGAGGTGTCGGCATGAGGATAGAAATGGACAAAATCTATTGCGGCGACAGCTTGCAGGTGCTTCAAACCTTGCCGGAAAATGCAGTTGATTGTTGCGTAACGTCCCCACCCTACTATGCCTTGCGGGACTACGGCGCAGACGGGCAGATCGGACGGGAAGCAACGCCGGAGGAATATGTTTCCCGTATTACGGCGGTATTCCATGAGGTAAAGCGGGTGCTTACGCCGGAGGGTACTTGTTGGCTGAATATCGCGGACACTTATTGCGGCACAGGCAGCAAAGCCGACCACCAAGACCCCAAATACCCCAAAGGCAGGAACGGGCAGCAAGTGGCGTTTAACCACCGCGCCCCCGGCTGCAAGCCCAAAGATTTAATTGGTATTCCGTGGCTTGTAGCCCTCGCCTTGCGGGGCGACGGTTGGTATTTGCGCAGTTCTATCATTTGGCACAAAACAAACCCCATGCCGGAAAGCACGCGGGACAGGCCGACCCGCTGCTATGAATATGTGTTTCTGCTTACCAAGTCAAAGAAGTATTATTACGATTGGCAAGCAGTAGCCGAGCCGATAGCCCCCACAACGGCGGGGCGGCTGAAAAGCGGAGTTAGCAAAGGAAATAAGTATAACGTTACTGTTCCGGGGCAAAACCAACCGCAGAAAATCAACCGCCCCCGCGAAAAGGGCGCATACGCCGACGAGTTGATTTCTCCCGTCCGCAGCCGCCGCAACGTTTGGCAGATTAACAATGTCGGCTATCATGGCGGGCATTTCGCAGCGTTCCCGCCGAAACTTGCGGAAACGTGCATTTTGGCGGGCTGTCCCATCGGCGGGATTGTCCTTGACCCCTTTTTCGGCAGCGGCACGACGGGCATGGTAGCAAAACGGCTTAACCGCCGCTATATCGGCATTGAGTTAAACCCCGACTATTGCGAACTTGCAAAACAGCGGATTGGAGGTGATGAAGATTGAGCAAGGAACTGAAAGCCCCCGACAAGGTAACGCAAAAAATGACCCGCGACGGTGCGGTTGCGGAAAACCTCACGACGGGCGAAACGTCCAGTATCAGCGAAAGGCCGCAGGAAGAAAACTATTCAGCCCCCGCAGGGGTGGCAGCGGAAAAGGTTGTGCAGCATATCGGCGCAGAGATTGAGCGACACGCAGCAAAAGGCGCGGAGAAAAAAGCCCTTGACGCGACGCAGCCTAAAACCCATTCTTCCCGCTTGCAGTTTTCCGAAGCGGAACGGGCAACGCCGGAACTTCAAAAAGCGATCAAGAAATCGGATAAGGCGGCAGACTGTTTAGACGCAGCGCGGGCGGCTATCCCCAAGCAGACCAAAATCAAGAAAGAGCGCGTTTTTGACGAAGCGAAAGGCAAGGCAAAGACGCGCCTTTCCTTTGAAAAGACGGATAAGCCCCCAAACGGCAAGTTGCGGCATAACCCCTTATCCCGTCCGGCACAGGAGTTAAACAGTACCGTACATGGGAAAATCTACGAGGTAGAGAAAGAAAACGTCGGTGTGGAAAGCGGGCACCGGGTAGAACTTGCCGGAGAGAAAGCGGGCGGCATGGCGGCGCGGGCAGTTAAGGGCGGCATACGCCGCCATAAGCTGAAACCCTACCGGGCAGCGGCGGCAGCGGAAAAACAAGCGGTAAAGGCAAACGCAGATTTTCTCTATCAAAAGGCGTTGCACGATAACCCCGCGCTTGCGCACTCCAACCCCATTTCCCGTTTTTGGCAGAAGCAGCGCATTAAAAAGCAGTATGCAAAAACGCTGAAAGCGGGCGGCAAAGCGAAAAAAACCGCTGAAGCCACCGCAAAGGCGGCGAAGAAAACCGCGCAGGAAACCAAACGGGCGACGTTCTTTGTTGTCCGGCATTGGAAAGGCTGCTTGATTGTGGGCGGGATTGCCTTTATCGTGCTGCTGCTTTTCGGCGGGCTGTCCTCTTGCTCCCTCTTTGGCGGCAACAGCGGCAGCGGCTTGATTGCGTCGTCCTATCTCTCCGAGGACGCGGATATAACGGGCGCGGAAAGCGCGTATGCCGCTATGGAAGCCGAGTTACAAGATATGCTGGACAATATCGAAAGCGAATACCCCGGCTATGACGAATACCGGGTAAACGCGGACGAGATCGAGCATGACCCCTATGTGCTAATTTCTATCCTTTCCGCGTGGCATGAGGGCGTGTTTACACTCGATGAAGTGCAAAGCACCCTTGAAATGCTCTTTGAGAAACAGTATATCTTGACGGTCGAGGAAGAAGTACAGGTACGCTACCGCACCGAAACAAGGACGGACAGCGAGGGCAACCCCTATACGGTTGAAGTCCCCTATAACTATTACATTCTTCATGTGGATTTGGAAAACTTCAACCTCTCCCATGTCCCCGTTTACATCATGGGCGAAGAACAGCTATCCATGTACGCTATGTATATGTCGTCGCTGGGAAACAGACCCGACCTTTTCCCGCAATCCGGCTATGTGTCTAAATACTATGAAAACCCGCCCGCCGATTATGAAGTACCCGCCGCGCTGCTGGGTTCCGATGAAAAGTTTGCGCGGCTCATGGAGGAAGCAGATAAATACGTCGGTTTTCCCTATGTGTGGGGCGGCAGCACCCCGGAAACCTCTTTTGATTGCAGCGGCTTTGTGAGTTATGTGTTGACGAACAGCGGCCTATACAATACGGGCAGACTTGGGGTGCAAGGGCTTTACAACATCTCAACCCCTGTTTCTAACCCGCAGCCGGGGGATTTGGTGTTCTTTACGGGTACATACGACACCCCCGGCGTTTCCCATGTGGGGATTTATGTGGGCGAGGACGGGGACGGAAGCCCCGTCATGCTGCATTGTGGCGACCCTATCCAGTATTCAAAGCTGGACACCAGCTATTGGCAATCCCACTTTTACGCCTACGGGCGGTTAAATTACAATTAAAAGGAGTTGAAAAATGAATATTGTATCTTTTGGCGGCGGCACGAATAGTGCCGCCTTACTTATTGGCCTATACAAGCACAAAATCCCGATTGACCTTATCACCTTTGCCGATACGGGCGCGGAACACCCGCATACCTATCAATTTATCGAGATAATCAATCAATGGCTTGCGGAACACGGTATGCCGCAGATTACCGTTGTGCAGTATGTTGACCGCTACGGCAACCGCCTATCTCTTGAAACCGAGTGCTTGCGCTCTCATACGCTCCCGTCGATTGCCTACGGGCATAAGCGTTGTTCGCAGAAACACAAAATCGCACCGCAGGAAAAGTTTTGCAACCACTATGCGCCTTGCCGCGAAGTATGGCAGCGCGGCGAGAAAGTCAACCGCTATATCGGCTATGACGCGGGAGAAGTGAAACGGTATGAACATTCCCGCAAGTACAACGAAGCCGACAAAAAATATCATAACCGCTACCCCCTCATTGAAGAATGGGGCTGGAACAGGGACGATTGTATCCGGGAAATCAAAGCGGCAGGATTGCCGCAGCCGGGTAAATCGTCCTGTTTCTTTTGTCCGAGCATGAAGAAACAAGAGATTTTATATCTCAAAGAACACTATCCCGATCTATTTAACCGGGCGGCGACTTTGGAAGAAAACGCTATGCCCTATCTTAAAACCGTTAAGGGATTGGGGCGCAGCTATTCATGGAAAGAACAGTTTGGAAAGGAGTAAATGACTATGGCGAACACGAAACTTGACCGTATCGAAAGGGATATTGAGAAAACGAGGGCAAAAATCCTTGAACAGCAAAAGAAGCTGAAAGACCTTGAAGCGCAGAAAGTCGAGGAAGAAAACGCGCAGATCGTGCAAATGGTAAAGGCGGTACACCTTGACGGGACGCAGCTTGCCGCGTTCCTCTCCGCTTACGCCAGCGGCGAAATCACCTTGCCGCAGCCGGAAGCCACTTACCCCGCCGAACAGGAGGACAACGACAATGAAGAATAAAAAGATAATCCGAAAGTTTACCGTATTGCTTGCCGCACTGGTTATCATGTGCGGCTTTTCTGTTACCGCTTATGCGGGCGGTGGCGATGAAAGCGACGACACGCCTACCCCCGTAACCGAGGAAACCCCCGCGCCGGAAACCGAGCCGGAAGAAACGACGGGCGGCTATGAGCCGCAGCCCCTTACCCCGGACGGGAATATGTCCCTTGTGGACGATATAACGGGTGAAGCGTCCGGCGACAAGCAGTTTATCACCGTCGTTACCAAAAGTGGCAACTATTTTTACATCATCATTGACCGCGCCGAGGACGGGGAAAATACCGTCCATTTCCTTAACCAAGTGGACGAAGCGGATTTAACCGCCCTTATGGAGGACGGGCAGACCGAAGCCCCCGTTTGTAGCTGCACCGATAAATGCGTTGCCGGAAGCGTCAACACCGCTTGCCCGGTTTGCAGCGTCAACATGAGCGAGTGCGCGGGTGTGGAAGCCGAGCCGGAGCCGGAAGAAACCGAGCAGCCGCCGGAAGAAGAAAAAGGCGGCGGCATGGGTATTCTGCTTGTCGTGCTGCTTGTTGCCGCAGCGGGCGGCGGCGCGTTCTACTACTTTAAGATTTTGAAGCCCAAAAAGGACGCGGCGAAAGGCAGCAGCAGCCTTGACGACCTTGATTTTGACGAGGACGACGAGGAAACGGAAGTAGTCGAAACCGAACAGACCGAGCAGGAGGACGATAATCTATGAAACTTGTAATTGCAGAAAAACCGAGCGTCGGGGCGGCGATTGCCGCCGTTATGGGCGCGAATGAAAAGCGCAGCGGATATTTTGAGGGCGGCGGCTACCTTGTGTCGTGGTGTATCGGGCATTTGATTAGCCTTGCAGACGCGGCGACCTACAATGAACAATTCCGTAAATGGAAGTACGACGATCTTCCCATTGTCCCGCAGGAGTGGCAGTTTATTGTTGCCAGCGGCAAGGAGCAGCAGTTTTCCATTCTCAAAGACCTTATGCACCGCAGCGACGTTACCGAGATTATCAATGCTTGCGACAGCGGGCGCGAGGGGGAACTCATTTTCCGCTTTGTCTATGAACAGGCGAATTGCAAAAAGCCCTTTTCCCGCCTTTGGATTAGCAGCATGGAAGCAAGTGCAATCCGCGAGGGCTTTTCAAATCTCAAAGACGGGCGCGGCTATGACAACCTCTATCAATCCGCGCTTTGCAGAGCAAAGGCCGATTGGCTCATTGGCATTAACGCGACCCGCCTTTTCTCTATCCTCTACCATAAAACATTGAATGTCGGCAGAGTGCAAACGCCCACCCTTGCTATGCTGGTAAACCGCGACTATGCAATCAGCAGCTTTAAGAAAGAGAAATATCATGTCGTCCGGCTGGACGTTGGCGGCGTTGCCGCCCTTTCCGAAAGGCAGGACGACGAAGCGGCGGCGCGGCAGATGAAAGCGGCTTGCGAGAAATCGCAGGCCGTTTGTACTTCCCTTAAAAAAGAGAAAAAGACCGCAGCCCCGCCGAAACTGTTTGACCTCACCGCCTTGCAGCGGGAAGCAAACCGTTTGTATGGGTTTACGGCGAAACAGACCCTTGACTATGCGCAAGCCCTCTATGAAAAGCGGCTTTTGACCTATCCCCGCACCGACAGCAAATATATCACTTCCGATATGGAGGGCAGCACAAAGGAACTTATCACCGGCCTTTGCGCTGCTCTCCCCTTTATGCAGGGCGTGAAGCTGCAAGCCGACCTTGCGAGGATTTGCGACAACAGCAAAGTAACCGACCATCACGCCATTTTGCCGACAGCGGAGTTTGTGAAAACGGGCTTTTCTTCCCTTGCCGAAAGTGAGAAAAAGCTAATGACCCTTGTGTGCGCAAAACTGCTTTGCGCCGTTGCCGCGCCCTATGAGTATGAAGCGGTTACGGCGGTTTTCACTTGCGGCGGCTATACCTTTACCGCAAAGGGCAGGACGACGCTTTGCGAGGGTTGGCGCGAGATTGAAAGACTATCCCGCGCCGCGTCCGGGGAACAGGACGAGGACGCAGAGCCGGAAGCGGTTTTACCCCCGCTTGCCGAGGGGCAGACCTTTGACAATCCGGCAGCGGAGATCTCCGAACGTTACACGCAGCCCCCAAAGGCATTTACCGAAGATACGTTACTTTCGGCTATGGAGAGTGCGGGAAAGGAGGACACGCCGGAGGACGCGGAGCGCAAAGGGTTAGGCACCACCGCGACGCGGGCGGGTATCATTGAAAAACTCATTAGCGCGGGCTTTGCCGAGCGCAAGGGCAAAAAGCTAATCCCCACAAAGGACGGGTATAACCTTGTCGCTATTCTGCCCGACAGCCTTACGTCCCCGCAGCTTACGGCAGAATGGGAAACGCGCCTTACCGGGATTGCAAAGGGCAGCGACAGCCCCGCCGACTTCATGCGCGGGATTGAGGAAATGACAGCGGGGCTTGTCAAGACCTATTCCGCGATTTCCGAGGATAAAGCGAAGCTGTTTACCCCGCAGCGGGAAGCAATCGGCACTTGCCCCCGTTGCGGCGCGGCGGTTTACGAGGGCAAGAAAAACTTTTACTGCTCCGACAGGGCTTGCAGCTTTGTGATGTGGAAGAATGACCGCTTTTTTGAGCAGCGCAAAAAGGCTTTCACAAAGGCGATTGCCGCCGCCCTTTTGAAAGACGGAAAGGTAAAAATCAAAGGTATGTACTCGACCAAGACGGGAAAGACCTTTGACGGAGTTGTGCTGCTTGCCGACACAGGCGGCAAGTATGTAAACTTCCGCGTCGAGCAGAACCGAAAATGATAAGGCTTGATGAAAAGCAATACCGCGCCGTAAAGAAAATGACCCGCGCCGCTTGTGCAAACAACGATTGCGGGAATTGTCTGCTGCTGGACGACGGGGAAACTTGCGTTTGTGTGCAGAGTATCAGCTATTCGCTGCTATGCCGCTATTTCCGCGAAGCGGTATTACCCGCCGACAGGCAGCTTTGCGAACAGATCACCCGCAGCGGGGAAACCGATTTGAAGCGTTGCGCGGTATGCGGCAGCACGTTTGCGGCGGGCAGCAACCGGGCGAAATACTGCCCCGATTGCGCGGCAAAGATACGCCGCAGACAGAAAGCCCAAAGCGAGAGAAACAGGCGTTTACGGATAAAAACAACTACATAGCAAGCACAGCAAACGAGTACCCGTTTGCGAGAAATGCCCGCGCTTCCCATAGAGAGCGCGGGCATTTTGCTTGTTGGGATAGTCCCAAACCCTTATATGACCGAGAAAGGACGTGATGAAAGAATATGCCGTATTCCTCATACGACCATGACAAATTAGAAGCCGCCGAAACCATGCGGATAGAACGCCGGATATATTTTGAAGCAAAGGACAGGGAGATTGCCCCTTATGCTTCCTTGCCGATTGCGCAGCTACTTTCCATGCGCAGCGAAAGCGCGGCGGCAGAACAGGCGATTTTTGACGACCTTAAAGAACGCGCCGCCGCATGGGAAGAACAGGCGGGAAGAACGCTTTTGCTGGATAAAACACTTGAATATGTGAGAACGCCGCACGTCCAGCACACCGCTAACGAGTGGCAGACCACCGAGCATAACCGCCATATTCGCAGCAACCGGGTATATCAGATGAATTACTACATTTACGAGAATACCCGCTACGACAAAGAAGCGCAGAAATCTATCCCGTATTCATGGACGCTTACATGGAGCGTGCGCACCAACAGCCCAAGCAGAACCCAAGCGAAGATTGCCGGACAAGATAGAAAGGTTTTCACCGACAAGGCAGCTATGGAAAAGTATCTGAATGGGCGTATCAAAGCGTATGACCGCTTGTTTACGGAAATCTCCCCGCCTATCCCGCAGGAGTACGCCGACTATTTCAAAGTAAACGGTATGCTCATGCCGGACTACACCATAGAGGGCGAAGAACCCCCGCAGCAGCAACAGGCGGCAGCTATCCCCGAAAATACCGGGCAGGAAAAGGAGCGTGAACACATGAGCGAACAGTTTTCTATTATGATAGGCAACCGCAGCCGCTTTGACGCGGGCGACCCCGGCGGCTATTGGTTGGATATGCCCGCCACAAAGGAGCAGTTGCACGAAGCTATGCGGAACGTCGGCATTACCGCCGACAACCCGCAGGATTTTTCCATTCGCGGCTATTCCGACGACCCGGAGAAACATATTGCCTTGCCTTATGAAATGGTATGCGCCGCCGACGTGGACGAACTCAATTTTCTTGCGGCGCGGCTCGAACAGCTTGACCCCGCCGAGGTTGGCAAGCTGAACGCAGCTTTGCAGCAGAAAAACGGGCTTGCAAATATTGGACAGGTAATTGACTTCACCTACAACGTGGATTTTTACGTCCATATCCCCGAAGTACATAACTACCACGATTTGGGCGACTATTACTTAAATCAATCCGGCATGGTACAAATGCCCGAAGAATGGAAAGGCGGCATTGACCTTTCTACTTTTGGCAGGAACGCTGCCGCGCAGGAAAAAGGCGCGTTTACCGAGTACGGCTATATCGTGGAAAGCGGCGACGAGTGGGAACGGCAGTTTGAGGGGCGCGAAGTGCCGGAAGAATACCGCATTATGAGTTACCCGCAGCCGGAGCGCGGCGAACAGGACAAAGCCTATATGGACGCAGCCGAAACGCAGCAAGCAGACGCACAGGCCGCAGAGCCGCAGCAGCCCCGCCCCGTCGTCCCCATTATCCTTACTTCCGAAAAGCCCGCCGAAAAGGTAAAGGAGATCACCGCGCGTTTGGAACAGGGCGTACAGGCGATTTTTGACAGCGACCGCTACAAAGAGTTTCTAACCGCTATGTCAAAGTTCCATGATTATAGTTTGAATAACACTATCCTAATTGCTATGCAGGGCGGCAATTTGGTAATGGGCTTCCGTCAATGGGAAAAGGAGTTTGACCGCCATGTAAAGAAAGGCGAGAAAGGCATTAAAATCTTTGCCCCCGCGCCCTACAAGGTGAAAAAGCTGGTTGATAAAATCGACCCCGAAACGAGAAAGCCCATGCTTGACCGCGAGGGAAAAGTGGTAAAGGAAGAAAAGGAAATCACCGTCCCCGCCTTTAAGGTTATAACCGTCTTTGATATTTCGCAGACCGAGGGCAAGGAGTTTCCCGACCTTTCCGTTAAACCGCTGCTTGCCGATGTGGAGCAGTACGAGGATTTTTTCGCCGCCCTTGAAAAAGCGTCCCCCGTCCCGATTGCATTTGAGCAGATCACAAACGGCGCAAATGGGTATTTCAGTTTGACCGACAAGCGTATTGCAATCAAAGAGGGCGTGAGTGAATTACAGGCGGTAAAGACCGCCATTCACGAAATCGCCCATGCGAAGCTGCACGACGTAGACTTAAACGCCCCGCCGGAGCAGCAAAACCGCGTTGACCGCCATACCTGCGAGGTAGAAGCGGAAAGCGTCGCTTATACGGTTTGCCAGCATTTCGGCCTTGATACTTCCGATTACTCTTTCGGCTATGTGGCTGGTTGGAGCAGCGGCAAGGAAATGACCGAGTTAAAAGCGTCCCTTGAAACAATACAGACCACCGCAAAGGAACTCATTACCGAGATTGAGGGGCATTTTACCGAGTTGCAGCAGCAGCGGCAAGCCGAGCAGGAGCAGGGCGATACCTTTTCCATTTATCAGTTAAAGCGCGGGGACGAAACAAGGGACTTGCGCTTTGAGCCTTATGACCGTCTGCAAGCGGCTGGACTTACCATTGACCGGGTAAATTATGAACTCGTCTATACTGCACCGCTTACAAAGGATATGACGCTGGGCGACATTTGGGAAAGGTTTAATATCGACCACCCCGCCGACTTTAAGGGGCATAGCCTTTCCGTTTCCGACATTGTTGTGCTTCATCAGAACGACGAGGACACCGCCCACTATGTAGACAGTATCGGTTTTCAGCAAGTGCCGGAGTTTTTGCAGGAGCAGCAGACCCCCGTATTTGACAAGCTGCCGCCCGAACAGCAGCAAGCCTTGTCCGACACCGTACAAGACACTTTGCAAATGCTGGTTGACGCAGACAAGCGGATTTATGGCGACGTTACGGGCAAGACCCTTGAAGCAATCGCGGCGCAAGGATATTCCTACAAGGACGGGCAGCTTGAAAAGCAGCAGCCGGAAGCGACCCCCGACAGCCTTTTGACGGGTGAAACCGTTAGAACGCCGAGGGGCAATTTTCATATTACCGATATGAGCCGTGAACAGATCGAAGCGGCGGGATTTGGTTTTCACCATGCGTCGGAGGACGGGAAGTATCTCATTATGGGGAATGGCACACAGGCTTATGCCATAGCCGCCGAGCAGCCGCAGCGGGATAATCCCTTAAAGCACGTCGAGGACACCATAGAGCAGAACGACAACAATTTTGACGGGCTTATCAACAATACGCCGCAAACGCCCACCGTTGCAGATTTTGAGCAGCGGGCAAAGGCGGGGGAAGCGATTTCCGTTACCGACCTTGCAAAAGCGGTAAAAGCCGAGAAACGGGAACAGCCGCAGAAAAAACCGTCCATTTTGAAGAAGCTGGACGAATACAAGAAACAGGCGGCGCAGCAGCCGAAAGATAAACAGAAAGAGCATAAAAAGGATTTGGAGGTTTGATAGCATGAATACCCGCTTTACCATTGAGGAAGAAAACATTGTTGCGATCTACGCCGAGGACAGCCGGGAAACAACGCTTGAAAATATCCTTGCCGCCATGCCCTACATGGACGAGGATATGCGCCAGCTTGCCGCCGCAGCGGTGAACAAGCTGCAAGCCATGACGGACAGCGAGTTTTCCGAAAGGGAGTTTATCTTGACCGACGAGGAATAGCCCATAGAGAACAGGGGCGCGGTTGCCGATTTCCGGCACCGCGCCCCTGTTCTTTTTTTGTCCTTGCGTGGACAATTAGAAAGCCGTTTTTGCGGGTTTGAATATACTTTATCGTCTATGTCGTTTTCATGCGCTGGAAGCCGCAGAAACACAGGCGTTTTCAGCCCTTAACATTCCACTTGCCACCCCATGTTTTGCGCCTTATCGCTCCTGCTCCCGCGCCCTGCTTTGGGACGGGTAAAGAATACTATCGACGTTCTTTTTGACAACGCCGTATTCCTGCATTTGCTTCTTGGCTTGCCGATAATCTTCATACAATTTGGTTTTCCTGTCGTTTAAGCTTCTATACTCCTTGCGCAGCGCGGCGAGATCGGGCAGCTTCTTTATCTGCATTTCCTTTAATGCCCTTGCCGCAGCTTCAAACAGGATAATTTCGCTTTCATGCCCCCGCAGATACTTTTCCTTGTCCGGCGATTTTCGGTATTCATCGTAAATCGGTTTTAACTGTCGGTATGTGGTGGTGTGCTTGATAAGCAGCGACAAATCAGACATACGCTGTTCCACTTCCTTAACCGCCTTTGCCGCCGCGTCATGAGCGGTCATAATATCGGCTATCTTGCTTTCAAGTTCGCTATAATACTCAATCTTGTTTTCGGTTAGGAAGTTCATGCTTTTAGCAGCCTGTTTCAGATTATGGATTTTTGCCCACCGTTCATAGCCCGCCGACTGTTGGGCTTTGATACTGTTTTCAAGATCGACGACAAGCCGGATTTTCTTATCTTCCCGCAGCGTTTTTGTTTTGGCAACATACACGCCCTTGATACGCTCCTTTATCGCTTCTTCCGTATAGGCCGCGCCGAGCGTCTTTGTGCGGGTAAACCGTTCCTGTCCGGCAGCGCGAAAGGAAATGTATTTGCCCTGTTTGATTTCATACCCCATTTCCTGCAAGCGGCGCAGCAGTTCGTCAAAATCTTTCACTTGGGGAATGAGAGTATCTATCGCCGTTTTCAGCTTTGCTTTGTAGCTTGTCCCTTGCTTTTCGGCGGTGTATTCTGCATAGCTTTTTCCCTTGTCCTGTCCCGGTACGACGACGGATAGCCCATGCTCTTTACATATCCTGTCGCTGGTGCGCCGGATAAAGTGATAGCTTTGCTTGTTGGAATGGTACTTTTTGTAGTCAACGAAGCTAACCGCGTTGAAAATCAAGTGATTATGCAGATGGTCTTTATCGACGTGAGTTGTCAAAACAAACTCATACTTGCCGCCTAATACCGCCCCGGCAAGTTCCATGCCGATTTTGTGCGCTTCTTCCGGTGTGGTTTCTCCCACCGCAAAGGATTGTATCAAGTGCCGCCCTAAATGTGTGCCGCGATCTCCGGCAGCTTCCCGCGTCCATGCAAACTCAATATCGGCGGTTTCCAGCCCGCAGCCGAAAGAGGACGCAAGCAGCTTCCCGTCTGTCTTTTCGGGATTTAAGATATAGTCTATCGCAGCCTTTAAGGTTGATTTAATAGGGTGCGTCTTTGTAACCGCCATATCTCGTCCACCGCCTTTTTAATGTCCTCTATATCCTGCCTGTAAACCGTCCCCGTCGCATTGGCGCG
>OMFJ01000666.1_pt1 | contig 14521 bp, 16 predicted proteins | sample 1674351 | NCBI WGS metagenome assembly OMFJ01 (sample SAMEA103958164, study PRJEB25191) | human gut metagenome | biome: human-associated habitat [ENVO:00009003]; feature: intestine environment [ENVO:2100002]; material: feces | place: Germany | collected 2013/2015
ATCGACGAAGCGTAAGATTCTGGAGATACTTAAAAGAATCGGAGGTGAACGATTATCCGCGACATCATATGTGGATAATATTCTACAGCACCACATCGAAACTTTCCGTGACGATATAAACCGGCTCGATCGTAAGCGGAATTTTGAAAAACTTGTTTAACAATGACTTAAAAATTTCTAATTATGCTTTACAGCTTTTTATCCGAGTCCGGTGTCCTCGACATTTCATTACTCGCTCTTGGCACAGGCATTATCGTTTTGTCAATCTTAGGGCTGCTGCACCTCGGGAAGCGACGAGGTCATAATAAAGCCGGACACTTTTCGGAGCAACCTGACGATTGTGCAATGCCTGCCGTGCAAACGGAAAATAGCGATGGATGGCCCTCGATGGAACAACCTCAGACAACTGAACTTGTATCCGTTGTCGCTGCACCTGAAGATTCTTCAAATCTCGATTCTCCGCCTTCCGAAACGGTCGTATCCGAAAAGCAGGATGTGAAGCCGGAGTGTGTTCCCGTACCGGACATACGATGGCGACGTTCGATGACATTGCCCGACTACAAAAAAACATTTCTTGTCCGGGTGGATTACGACCTCCGCGCCTCGCTTTATGTCAGTGCCCCTACGAAACGGAAAATCCTTGAAGTCCTGAAAAAAATCGGCGGCGAGCGACTGACCGCAACATCTTATGTAGATAATATCCTACGGCACCATCTCGAAATGTTCCGCGACGAGATCAACTGCATACATCAAGAACAGAATTACCATAACATCGTCTAAATTCTTTCTGCCATGAACAGCATAATTCTTATTGCCGCCTGCGCCGTATGTTTGGATCAGTTGTTTTTCCGGGGGCGGCTCGCGTCATATGTCGTCGACAATCTGAAAGGCCCGAAGAAAAAACACACCGGGCATAACGCTGCCCCTCACACGCCGAATGCCGGTACTGCACCCCGTCAAACTCCTGAAATTCTCGTGTCAAAATCCTATCGGTGCGGACTGGAGCGGACTGGAGCGGACATCGGCACCGCCCCGGCAGGCGGAGACGCTATATTTGCCCCGGCTTCGGAAGAGAAGTCCGCGATGCAGGGGTGGAACACCCTTGTCGTGCGGGCCTCGATCGGCGAAGACGGCGAACTCTCGGAGCCCGAAGCGCCTGCCGGCGCCCGATTCCCGCTTCCGGCTCTCCCCGCCAGAGCAGAACTCCGTGACGCGGAGGTTCATGCGATGCTCGGAGAGCTGGACTTCGGAGAGAGCGCCGTCATGGGCGATGCCACGGCCGAGGAACGGCAGGCCATCGCCAACTTCGACATCCGGGCCTTTGCCTGACACGTAAACGAGAGACGCCATGAAATGGAATGACGAATACGGCTGACGTCTTTTCCGCAGCAGGAAATACGATGTATCCGGTCGCAGAATGCTCCCAAAGCAGGCTGCGGCCTTTTTCACACCCTTAACCAAACTACTTGAACGATGAAAAAAAGAGCAATTTTCATGATTTTCTCCCTGTGCTCCGCACTCGCCTGCTTTGCACAGGGCAACGGCATGGCCGGCATCAGCGAGGCCACGAACATGGTAACGTCCTATTTCGACCCGCTTACGAAGCTGATCTTCGCCGTAGCGGCGATCCTCGGACTGGTCGGCGGCGTGCGCGTCTACTCGAAATTCTCGTCGGGTGACCCGGACGCTTCGAAATCCGCCACGGCGCTGTTTCTCTCATGCGTCTTTCTGGTGATCGTCGGTACGGTCTTACGTTCGTTCTTCCTCTAAACGATGGCGGAATACCAAGTGAACAAGGGAGTCGGCCGTCAAGTCGAGTTTCAGGGCGCGCACGTAATGGTTCTTTGGCAAATGCGTCGATAGCAAGACGTTAGGCAAGTGTTCGATAGCCTATCATCGATCGGCTTATCCGAAAGGGAAACCGGACGGGGAGTATAGCCTGCCGATAAACTGATAAGTCGTACAGTTACCAAGTATGCGACTGAATCAGGAGATGAAAGATAGATACGAGGATAAAGTCTGGATTGATTGAACGATAGTCCAAGTGGCACAACTCGAAACTGTGGCGGAAGGTAACTACAGACGCCATACTGTAACACACTCGATTCGACCTTGGAGGGTTGGGTGCAGAACAGGTTACAGCACAACTGCGATAAGCAGAAACGGGCGAAAGTCGTATCCGACAATCTATCAAAGCTATGTTGCCGAAGAATTAAACGTGGATTGCCTAACCCGGAATGCCGAAAGGCTATTAGGTTTCAGACCTATGAAAATCCGGTATGGCAACGGAGCCACCGTAGTAGTCCGAGCGAGGGAAAGCCTCGTACATGGCGAAGGGTGGCAGCTAACATTTTTAATACAAATTAACGGATAATGTGTGAGACATTATGAGAAATCCAGAGAGAGTATTAAACAGTCTGTCAGAGCACAGCAAAGTTTCGAGCTACAAGTTTGAACGGCTCTACAGGGTTCTATTCAATTCGGAAATGTTTCTCCTCGCCTACCATAATATACAAGGTAGGCAGGGAAATATGACGGAAGGTTCCGACGGTAAAACTATCGACGGAATGAGCCTGAAACGGATTGAAAATTTGATTGATGCGCTCAAAGATGAGTCGTACCAACCAAAACCGGCAAGAAGGACGTACATCCCGAAGAAAAACGGGAACATGCGACCTCTCGGCATACCGTCTATCGACGACAAATTAGTGCAGGAGGTATTGCGAATGCTGTTGGAAGCAATTTATGAAGGTAGTTTTGAGAACACCTCGCACGGTTTCCGACCCAAACGCAGTTGCCACACCGCACTGATACAGGTGCAGAAGAATTTTACTGCGGCCAAGTGGTTTATCGAGGGCGACATTGAAGGATTCTTCGATAACATCAACCATGATGTACTTATCGGAATCTTGAAAGAACGTATCGCAGACGACCGCTTTATCCGGCTAATGTGGAAATTTTTGAAAGCTGGCTACATCGAAGATTGGACATTTCATAGAACATACAGCGGAACACCGCAAGGTGGCATCATTAGCCCGATACTGGCTAATATCTATCTCGACAAGCTGGATAAGTACATGAAAGAGTATGCCTGTCAATTCGATAGAGGCGACAGACGGGCAATGAACCTTGAGTACAAACGGTATTCCAGGAAAATTTGGTGGCTCGGCACAAAGCTGAAACAAACCGAGGATAAAGATACTCGGAAGGAACTGATTGACGCGATTAAGCAACATCAGAAAAACAGGATGCACTTACCCTCTGTCGATGAAATGGACAAGGGATATAGACGGATTAAGTATGTGAGGTATGCCGATGATTTTATTATCGGAGTGATTGGCAGTAAATCGGACTGTGAGGCCATCAAAGAGGATATTAAGAATTTCCTCGACAAGAAACTGAAATTGACGCTCTCCGAAGAAAAGACCTTGATCACGCACGGCAATAGAAAGGCAAAATTCCTCGGCTATGAAATCTATGTCCGACCATTCACGGATAAGACGTTAAGAGGTGAGAAATCGGGAGTACTTATTAAGGCTTACGGCAAAAAGGTAGTGTTGGAAGTGCCAATGTCCACAATGCGGGATAAACTTCTCTACTACGAGGCGATGGAAATTCATCAATTCGAGGGTAAAGCGAAATGGAAACCCACAAGCCGGACAAAGTTGCTACATCTGGACGACCTCGAAATACTGGATGCTTATAACAGAGAAATCCGAGGTTTTGCAAACTATTTTTCTATCGCAAATAACAGTTCACACCTGAATTCTTTCAAGTACATCATGCAATACAGTCTGTATAAGACTTTTGCACGAAAGTACAGTACGACAGCCCGAAAGATTATCGCAAAGTATCGACATCACAAAGATTTTGCGGTTTTCTATGAGGACAAGAAAGGAGGAAAGAAGATGCGGGTATTCTTCAACGGGAGCTTTAAGCGTAAAACAACCGCGATGGACGCGAGTTGTGATTATGTAGCCAACACGATTTTCAATAGCACTGTATCAAGCCTTATACAAAGGTTAAAAGCGGGTAAGTGTGAATTGTGTGGCGCAACGGAAAACATTGAAATACACCACGTCAAAAGACTCAAAGACTTAAAAGGCAAAGAGCCATGGAAAATCCAAATGATTGGACGTCAGAGAAAGACGTTAGCTGTATGTATTCCCTGTCACAACAAGATACATCACGGGATAATAGACTGAATATGTTAGTGGAGAGCCGTGTGCGCCGAGAGGTGCAAGCACGGTTCGGAGGCGAGTTCTTGGAAACCTACCGTAGAAATACGGCAAGGCACCGGGTTCTTAGCCTACGGCTCACAGCGCAGTACCTCGTGCTGTTCGTCGCAGGGCTTCTGGGCGTCTTCGTCTGCTTCGCCGGAATGTACATGAGCGGCGTCCCGCAGGGCTTCTGCATCCTCTTCGCCCTCACGGCCGGCCTTGCCGTCACGGGCGGCACCTTCTACCTGAGCCGCCGCTTCGGCCCCTACGGACTTCAAAAACTCATGGCCTCGCGCCGGTATCCGCGGCGCATCGTCCACCGCCGGGCCGTCGGGCGGCTGTTGCGCTTTCGTCGAACCATAAAATCATAAGTTTATGCGCGGAACCTTGAAAACCTCGACCTTGGAATCGAAATTCCCCTTGCTGCGGGTCGAGAACAACTGCATCATCTCCAAGTTCGCCGACATCACCGCGGCTTACCGCGTCTTGCTGCCCGAACTCTTCACCCTCACGGGCGAGGAGTACGAAGCGCTGCACGGTGCATGGCTCAAAGCCCTGAAGGTGCTGCCGGACTACACCGTCGTCCACAAACAGGACTTCTTCATCGAGGAGCGATACGAGACTCTGAACGACGGCTCCGAGCGGAGCTTTCTCGCGCGTTCCTACGAGCGTCATTTCAACGAGCGGCCCTACCTGCGCCACACGTGCTACCTGTTCGTTACGAAGACCACGCCCGAGCGGATGCGACAGACCAGTGCCTCGTCCGTGCTGTGCCGGGGCTTCATCGTCCCGCGGGAGATGCGCGACACGGATGCCGTGACGCGCTTTCTGGAAGCTGCGGAGCAGATGGAACGCATTCTGAACGATTCGGGCCTCGTGCGCGTCGAGCGGCTTACGGAAGCCGAGATCGTCGGCACGGCGGATGATGCGGGGCTGCTGGCCCGTTACTTCGCCCTCTCGGACGAACGGCTTCCGGTCGTAAACGAGGATATCCGTCTCGACCCGGGTGTGATGCGCATCGGGGACAAGTACCTCTCGATGCACACGCTCTCCGATCTGGACATGCTGCCGCAGAGCGTGGCGACGGATTTCCGCTACGAACGCCTCTCGACCGACCGCTCGGACTGCCGCCTCTCCTTCGCGGCGCCCGTGGGACTGCTGCTCTCCTGCAACCATGTCTACAATCAGGTGATCTTCCTCGACGACCACGACGAAACGCTCAAGCGTCTCGAAGCCTCGGCCCGGAACATGAACTCGCTGGCGGCCTATTCGCGCTCGAACGCCATCAACCGGGAGTGGATCGAAATGTATCTCAATGAGGCGCATTCGCAGGGGTTGCGCTCCGTACGCTGTCACTGCAACGTCATGGCGTGGGCCGAGAGCGAATCGGAGTTGAAGCGCATCCGCAACGACGTGGGCTCGCAGCTCGCGCTGATGGGCTGCACGCCGCATCACGACACGGTGGACATGCCGGTGCTGTTCTGGGCCGCGATTCCCGGCAACGAGGCCGACTTCCCTGCCGAAGAGAGTTTCTACACCTTCCTCGATCAGGCGCTCTGCCTTTTCAACGAGGAGACCAACTACCGCTCGTCATTGTCGCCCTTCGGAATCAAGATGTCCGACCGCCTGTCGGGCATTCCGATTCATCTGGATATCTCGGACCTTCCGATGAAGCGCGGCGTCATTACGAATCGGAATAAATTTATCCTCGGGCCGTCGGGCTCGGGCAAGAGTTATCTGACGAACCATCTGGTTCGTCAGTACTGGGAGCAAGGAGCGCATATCCTGCTGGTCGATACGGGCAACTCCTACCAAGGGCTCTGCTCGCTGATTCACGCCAAGACTAAAGGCCGCGACGGGGTGTATTTCACCTACACCGAGGAGGCGCCCATCGCCTTCAATCCCTTTTATGTCGAAGACGGGGTGTACGACGTGGAAAAGCGCGAGTCGCTCAAGACGCTGCTGCTGACCCTTTGGAAACGGGAATCCGAGGAGCCGACACGCTCGGAGGAGGTAGCGCTCTCGAACGCCGTGAACCTCTACCTCTCGAAGCTCCGCGCCGACCGCTCCATCGTCCCCTCGTTCGATACCTTTTACGAGTTCGTCGAAACCGACTACCGGCGGCTTCTGGAGCAGAAGCGCGTGCGCGAGAAGGATTTCGACCTCGAAAATTTCCTGAACGTGCTGGAACCTTACTATAAGGGCGGCGAGTACGATTATCTCCTGAACTCCGACAGGCAGCTGGATTTGCTGGACAAACGTTTCATCGTCTTCGAGCTGGACAACATCTCCTCGAACCGGACGCTGCTGCCGGTGGTGACGCTCATCATCATGGAGACCTTCATCTCGAAGATGCGGCGGCTGAAAGGCGTCCGCAAGATGATCCTGATCGAGGAGTGCTGGAAGGCCCTCACCTCGGCCAATATGAGTGCATATATTAGGTATTTGTTTAAAACCGTTCGCAAGTATTTCGGCGAGGCGGTCGTGGTGACGCAGGAGGTGGACGACATCATCTCGTCGCCCATCGTCAAGGAGTCGATCATCAACAACGCCGACTGCAAAATCCTTTTGGACCAGCGCAAATACCTCTCGAAATTCGACGGCATACAACGTCTGCTGGGGCTGACGGACAAGGAGCGGGCGCAGATTCTCTCTATCAACCTCTCGAACGATCCTAAACGCCGCTATAAAGAGGTCTGGATCGGACTCGGAGGCGTGCAGTCGGCGGTCTATGCCACTGAAACGAGCGCGGCAGAGTACCTGTGTTACACCACCGAAGAGTCGGAAAAGATGCAGGTAATGGAGCTTGCCGGGAAGCTCGGCGGCGACATCGAAGCCGCCATCCGCCAGCTGGCACGCGAACGCGAAACGAAAACCGAATCTTAATTCATCCTGTTATGAAACAGTTGCTTTGGATATGCGCCGGCCTCCTGCTGACGCTGGCCACCGTGCTCGGAGCGTTTCACCTCTTTTACGATTACGAATACCGCAAAATCCGTCCCTTGTGCGGCGAATGGCATTCGACGCTCGACGATACGCGGCTGGTGATCGAGCCGTGCGGTGATAAATTCCGGATCACCATCACGCGCCGCGGCACGTCCGAAACGCACCTCCTGCACTACAAGGATTGCGTCTATTATACGACCTACGGCGGACACCGGGTCGACCTCTTTTACACGCCCCCGGCCGATGCGCTGCTCCTCGTGCCGGGCGGCGCTTTCAAACGAACCTCAAAACTCAAAGATTATGAACAGTAACCAACCGACACCTGCTCCGGCCGTAGCGACCTTGCAGCAGGAAATCAAGACCCGCACCGAGGTCATCCGCACCTTGGCAGACCTTCGGGAACAACTCGACGCCGATCGCATCTGCGGGGCGTGGCTTTCGGCGGAAAACAACCTCTCGGCCTCGATACGCCGCATCGGCGAGGGAACGTGGCGCATCCTCGTCTTCGACCATGCGCTCTGCTACAAACGTATCGTGCAGGACGGCATCGTCTCGCTGCGCCGCCACCGCCTTTGGCTCGGGGCCGACGACGGCAACCGCGTGATCTACGATGTTGCCACCGAGACACTCACCATCGGCTGTTATGGACGCTTCGTCGCCGAAGACAGCATCCGGCGGCAGGACGATGACGAAATCGTCGCCGCAGAACCTTTCAACGAACCGGCCGAATAATGGAGCGTCATTCGGGATTTCCGGGCTGCCCCTGCAATCAGGGGCGGCCCTTCGGCAGACTCCGCCCGCAGTCACACATTTCTAAATCCGACGGTTATGGAATGGAAAGATAGGATCGCGCGGCTATTCCGCCGCAAGCCGGAGTGGGAAAGGGAACATCGACGCACGCTCATTGCCCGTCATGCTGAGAACCTGCTCCGGGAACGGGATATAAGCAGTATTGCAGACCTTGTGCGACGGCACCGGAAATCTAATCTGACCATTGCCGGAATCGGACTGACAATGAATACAGCGACATCCCGCTTTCTCAGAACGCCCGAAGATGCGGCTGGAAAAGATATGCTGGAGCTGATGGATGCCCTGCGCAGAACACCGTTTGCGAAAAAGATCGGGCGCCGCCTCGCGGACGTTCCGGCAGACACCGCCCACTCCCTGCACGGCCTGCTGGCCATGCACACCTTTCTCTTGGATGCCTATCTGGAGCAGCATCCCGACAGCAAGCTCCGGCAGCCGCCGATGGCCGAGGTGCAGGCAGCAGCGCATATTATCGACCGGCAGTTCCGCACCGAGACGTTCCGCGAGCTGCGCCATCTGGCAGAAACAAGTGGACGTTATATGCCCTCCTGTTACGTCGTGCGACTCTACGATTGGGATACCGATATGGGCCAGTTGCAGGAGATGCGCGGGCAGCTGGACGGCCCGGCATGTGCGGACAATCCGCAGCAGGTGCAGCAGCTCCGGGAGCGAATCTGGAAGGCCGAGAACCGCATGGTACGGGAAGCCGAGAGGATATTGGAGAGCGATCCGGAAATTCCCCTGCGGCAAACCTACATCGAGAAACTCGATGCCGAGTTGCAGACATTGGGATGGCTTGCACGCTTCCCGGAGCGAATCGACGACAGCCGTATTAACCGGCAGCTGCTCGACAAATACAGCATCGAGTCGGGCATCCCCCGCGAAGACCAGTCCCGGCAGATTGAAAAAGCCTTCCGGGAGTTGGATGCACGGCTCGTACGTATAACCGGGCGGCAGCCCTACGCGGACGATCTGTTCGAATCCCTGCGACAGAAAGGCCCGAAGCCGGAGAAACATATTTCCGGGGTGCGGCAGAAAGAAATCAATTCTGCAAGGGAAGAGCAAACCGAACAGCCGGCTTCGGGTCGGCGGATAAAGCGGTGATGCCCGTCTTCGGGTGAATATCCTCAATAACACAATCAATTCGAGCATGAAACAGAAAATCATTCTGCTGTGTCTGTGCCTCGTCTGCACGGGCCGCAGCACATACGCCCAGTGGGTCGTCTCGGACCCCACGAACCTCGCGCAGGGCATCGTCAACTCCACCAAGCAGGTCGTCGAAGCCGCCAAGAACGGCTCCACCATGCTGCAAAGTTTTCAGGAAACCGTGAAGATTTATGAGCAGGGGAAGCGATACTACGACGCCCTGAAATCCGTCAGCAACCTCGTCCGCTCGGCCCGCAAGGTGCAGCAGTGCATCCTGCTCGTGGGCGAAATCTCGGACATCTACGTCGACGGTTATCGCCGCATGGTCGGCGACGAGAACTTCACGCCCGCGGAGCTCGCGGCCATCGCCGCAGGCTACGCCCGCATCATCGAGGAGTCGGCCGGGGAATTGAAGGAGCTGCAGGACATCGTGAACCCTACGGACATGTCCCTGACGGACAAGGACCGTATCGACGTAGTGCAGCGCGTCTACGGCGTGTTGCGGCGCCACCGCGATCTGGCACGCTACTACACGCGCAAGAACATCTCCATATCCCTGCTGCGGGCCGCCCGGAAGCGGGACATGGAGGGTGTACTCTCGCTCTACGGAACCGACGAACAACGCTACTGGTAGTATGGTACGCATGCTTTCCCTTACGGAGAATCTGCACACGATTCTCCGGGTGTTATACGACGATATGATGGCGCTGTGCTACCCGATGTCGCAGGTCGCAATGGCCATCGCAGGGATCGGGGCGCTGCTCTACATCGCTTACCGCGTCTGGCAGTCGATGGCCCAAGCCGAACCTATCGACCTCTTTCCCCTTATGCGGCCCTTCGCCATCGGAATCTGCATCCTATTCTTTCCGACGCTGGTGCTGGGAAGCCTGAACGGCATTCTCTCGCCGCTGGTAAAGGCCACGCATTCGCTTATGGCCGGGCAGACGCTCGACATGCAACAGTGGCAGGAGCGGCGTGAGCGGCTCGAACTCGAAGGCCGCGAGCAGATGCCTCCGGACAGCTACTACGCCGAGGACGAGGAGATGGAGCGCGAGCTCAGCGAGCTGGGCGTGGACGACCAGACACAGCAGACACTCGACCGCATGAACGAGGAACGCTCCTCATGGTCTGTAAAAGGACTTATCTTCAAAGGCTTGGCATGGATACTCGAACTGCTCTTCGCGGCCGCGAGCGTCATACTCGACGTGCTGAGGACTTTCTATCTGGTCGTGCTGTCGCTGCTGGGGCCGATCGCCTTTGCCATCTCCGTGTTCGACGGATTCCAGTCCACACTGACGCAATGGCTCACGAAGTATGTCTCGATCTACCTGTGGCTGCCGATCTCGGACCTTTTCTCAGCGATCATCGCACGTTTGCAAAGTCTCGCCATGCGGCATGATACCGAACTTATGGAGCAGGGATACAACTGGTATGTGGACTGGTCGAACAGCCTGAACCTGATCTTCATGCTCGTGGCCGTATGCGGATATCTCTGCATCCCCTCGATCGCCTCGTGGGTCGTGCAGGCGAACGGATTCGCCGCCTACAACAAGACCGTCTCGAAGATGACCTCGCTCGTAAGCGCCGGAGCCGGATGGACGGCCGGCAAAGCATGGGCCGGGGCCAAAGGCGCCGGCTCGGCGGCATTATCGGGCGGTAAGGCCGTAGGGCGTGGTATCATGAACGGCGCCCGGCTTATTTTCAGAAAATAAAATAATTCGCTGTTATGGAATTCAAGTGTTTAACGAACATCGAAACATCGTTTCGGCAACTGCGCATGTACGCTTTCGTCTTCGTCGGAATCTGCGCCGTCGTAACCGTGGCGGCGGTCTGGTTGTCCTACTCCTTCGCCGAACGGCAGCGGCAGAAGATCTACGTACTGGACAACGGGCGCTCGCTGATGGTGGCGCTCTCGCAGGACCTCGCACAGAACCGTCCCGTAGAGGCCCGCGAGCATGTGCGGCGCTTCCACGAACTCTTTTTCACCCTCTCGCCCGACAAGGCGGCCATCGAGTCCAATGTCGGACGCGCCCTGCAGATGGCCGACAAAAGAGCCTTGTCCTACTACAAGGTCTTGCAGGAGAAGGGATTCTTCAACCGCCTGATCGCGGGCAATGTCTCGCAGATGGTCAAAGTGGACAGCATCCGCTGCGATTTCAACCATTATCCTTACGAGGTTACGACCTTTGCACGGCAGCGTATCCTGCGCGAGAGCACCGTCACGGAGCGGTCGCTCGTCACGACGTGCCGTCTGGTGAACGTCTCCCGCTCGGACAACAACCCGCAGGGATTCATGGTCGAAGCGCTGAACATCGTCGAGAACAAAGACATTGCAACCTATGACCGTTAAACCGCACTCCCTGCACTGCCGCATCCGTTGGGTGCGGCGGTCGCTGCGGCGCCGGCACGACATGCTCGCGCCCTGCATCCGGGAGCGGATCGTACTCGCGGCGCTCGTCCTGCTGCTGCTCCTTTATCTTTGGCTCTTGTTCGCTACGGACATGGTACCGGAGCTGGAGGTCGGGCATTTTGAATATTTACCCCTGAAACCGTAAACCATTATGACAGACAACAAGAATCCGTGCAGCGACCCCTCGGCGGAGTTCGAACGGCAGCGCAAACGCAAGGTACTGCTCTTCGCGGCGATCCTCGGATGCATATTCCTCGTCGTGCTGTGGTTCATATTCCGGCCTGCACCCGTCAAGCCTCAAGAAGGGGCCGCGGGGATCAACACGTCGGTCCCGGACGGCAAGGCTCAGGCCACCGTCGGCGACAAACGCAAAGCCGCGGAACAGTTCCGCAGCGAAGAACAGCAGCAGAAACGCATGATGACACTCGGCGACAACTCGTTCTCGCTGCTGGACGACGGGCTCAAACCCGCCGAGGAGTCTGCCCCGGCGGACAACCCCGCACAGCGGGCCGCCGAGGCCAACCGGGCCATGCAGCAGCAGGTGCAGGGCTTCTACGCCGCTCCGCAGCGCAATGCCGAGGTCGAAGCCCTGAAAGAGCAGGTCGCAGCCCTGCAATCCCAGCTCGACGCCGAGCGGCAGCAGCCCGACCCGTTGGAAATGGCCGAGGAGCAGTACAAGCTCGCCCGGAAATATCTCGGCGGCGGAACGGCCGCGGACGAAGAGGCCGGGCCGACGAAGCAGCGAAGGGATTCGCGCCTGTCCGTCATGCGGCCCGTTCGGGAGGGTGAGGTCGAAGCCTCGACGCTCGACACGCGGGCGGATTTCACCATCGAGCGCAACCTCGGATTTCTGACCGCGACGGGACGTGCGGCGGAGAATCAGGTACCGACCGTCAAAGCCTGCGTAGCTCAGACACAGGTCATACGTGCCGGAAGCACGGTACAGCTGCGGCTGCTGGAAGCCGTGCGCATCGACGGAGTGCTAATTCCCCGCAACACTCCGTTATACGGTCTTGCGACGATTGCCGGAATGCGGCTGCAAGTCACGGTGTCGTCCGTCGAATACGGCGGGCGGATCTTCGCCGTCGAAGCCGCAGCTTACGACCTCGACGGCCAGCCGGGGCTGAACGTCCCGAACTCCCGCGAGCGGACGGCCCTCAAAGAGGCGCTGGCATCCGTCGGGCAGACCGCCGGAACGAGTGTAAACGTCACCCGTTCGGCCGGACAGCAGGTGTTGTCCGAGTTGGCGCGCGGAGGATTGCAGGCTTCGTCGCAGTATGTCGCCGGGAAGCTCCGCGAGGTGAAGATCACCCTCAAAGCCAATCATCAGCTATTATTGATTTCAAAAGAATAGAACACACATGAAACGAGACCTTATTTATCTGATTCTGATCGTCGCGGCAATCGCAGCGGTAAAGGTTACGGCACGAACGACACCGGAAACGCCGGCTGAGATCCGGCCGCTGCGTATCGAAGCGGGATTCACCAAGACCGTACATATTCTTTTCCCGTCGCCCGTCACGTATATCGACATCGGCTCGATGGACATCATCGCCGGAAAAGCCGACGGAGCCGAGAACGTCGTGCGCGTGAAAGCCGCCGTGCGGAATTTCGCAGCAGAAACAAACCTGACGGTCATCACCGAGGACGGCGGATTTTTCACTTTCGATGTCTATTATGCCGAGAATCCGGCTGTCTCGACCCTCAATCTTACAGTGCAGGAACCGCAACCAGAAAGTATGAAGAAACCGGCTGCCGCGGGCTATCCGCAGCCGACGGCCCCAGCATCCGAAGGCCGGGTGCTGCTGCGCGAGGTAGGGCGCGAGAAACCTGCGACCATAAAACGCATGTTGAGCGACATATACCGCCAAAACCGTACGGACGTGAAGGGCATTCGCACAAAGAAGTACGGCATCGGGGTCGAGGTGCTGGGAATTTACGTTTCCAACGATGTCATTTACATACATACTTGCATGTATAATGACACGAATATCTCCTTTGAGGTGGATGCACGACAGTTTATCGTAGCCGACAAGAAGCTCGCAAAGCGTACGGCACAGCAGCAGACACCGCTCGAAATCCTGCGCGTATGCAACGATCCGGCAGTCGTGAGGGGACACCAGCGGCAAAGGACGGTATTCGCGCTGCCCAAACTGACGATCTCCGACGACAAAGTGCTTTTGCTGGAAATCGTCGAGAAAAACGGAGCCCGCCATCAGACGGTGGAGATAGCGGCCAAGGAATTATTGGATGCCAAACTGCTCTAAAGCGATGATCGGCAAACTCTCGAAAAGCGAATCGCTGCGGACTGTGATTGAATATGTCCTCAAAAACGATCATTCCCGGCTGATCGCCTGCGAAGGGATATTTGTAAGCGACTGCCATAATGAGGAGTGGCTGGAACAGATGATCTCCGACTTCGAAGATCAGACGTTGCTGCATGATCCGGTTGCCAAAGCTGCCGGGCACATATCGCTTTCGTTCCACCCGAACGATGCTCCGCAGATGACGGATTTTCGGATGGTGAAAATCGCCCGGGAATATATGCAGTGCATGGGGATCGATAATACACAGTATGTTATCGTACGCCACACGAACACGGCGCATCCTCATTTGCATATCGTTTACAACCGGATATGCAATGACGGGAAGCTGATTCCCGACAGGAACGAACGTTTCCGGAATGTCCGCTTTTGCAAGGCATTGTCTTTCAAATACGGCCTGACGCTCGGGGAACGCCAAAAGTAGGTGTCCGATGTATATCCATCTGCTGAAAGCCTTTTGTCTGACGACGGGAATTTTGTCGCTGCCGGCAGCCGTCGGATTGGCATGGCTGATACTGTTCCCGGAATACCCCGAGCGAAAATCCCCGCAGGAACGGATAAAAACGCATTGACTGTTCGTATCTTTGTTGCTGACTTAATCTGCGGAGAAAAATGATTGAAAACACCCCTGCGGCAGAATCCTTCGATGCGTTGTTCGCCCGGCTGGC
>OMFJ01000672.1_pt1 | contig 14350 bp, 15 predicted proteins | sample 1674351 | NCBI WGS metagenome assembly OMFJ01 (sample SAMEA103958164, study PRJEB25191) | human gut metagenome | biome: human-associated habitat [ENVO:00009003]; feature: intestine environment [ENVO:2100002]; material: feces | place: Germany | collected 2013/2015
AAAGTGAGTATGATGTCCATATTTTTTGTGTTGCACTTGATATTATAATCTACCCTACCGCCCCTAGACCAAGCAAGGATGCTTGCAGTCAGCCACACCAAGCCACTGCACGATGCAGTGGCACAAATGGCTGACGACCTGTACGGGGGCTACGCCCCTGCGACCCCATTTTTATCAACGATAGAGGTTTTTCGACAGACTGAAGAACGCACGATTTCTCGTGCGCTCTGAACCTATTGAATTTTATCCAATCTGCAAATTACGGTTATTCTTCCGAAATCACCGTTTTGATATGAAGCTCCTCAAGCTGCTTATCGTCAACTACCGACGGGCACTGCGACATAAGCTCGCTTGCGTCCTTTACCTTCGGGAAAGCGACTACATCTCTCAGGCTGTCTGCACCGCAAAGGAGCATCGAAAGCCTGTCAAGACCTATACCAAGACCGCCGTGCGGAGGTGCGGCATACTTGTATGCGTCAACAAGGAAGCCGAACTTTTCTTCAATCTCCTTATCGGTAAGACCGAGAAGTCTGAACATTCTCTCCTGAAGCTCGGGGTCTGTGATACGGATAGAACCACTGCAAAGCTCGATGCCGTTGAGTACAAGGTCATAAGCCTTCGCTCTTACCTTGCCCTTGTCGGTATCAAGATACTCAAGGCACTCCTCCATAGGCATCGTGAACGGATGGTGCATAGCAAGCCAGCTTTCAGACTCATCGTCCCACTCAAAGAACGGGAACTCGGTAATCCATAAGAAGTTGTATCCGCTGTCGGGTACTATGCCTATCTGCTTGCCGACCTTAAGACGCAGAGCGCCGAGTACGGGGAGCGTAACCTTGTTCTTGTCCGCAACGATAAGCACAACGTCGCCCTTTTCACAGCCAAGGTGCGAAAGGATAGCGTCAAGCTCGCCTTCTTTAAGGAACTTTGCAAACGAGCAGTTAGGTGCGTCATCGTGCCAGCGGATATATGCAAGACCCTTTGCGCCGATGCCCTTTGAGAACTCGGTCAGCTTGTCGATTTCCTTTCTTGTAAGAACACCTGCGGCATTCTTTGCAACGATCGCTCTTACACTGCCGCCTGCGGCAATAGCCGAAGAAAATACCGAGAACTCTGTATTCTTTACAATATCGGACAGATCCTGTATCTCCATACCGAAGCGTGTATCGGGCTTATCCGAGCCGTAACGTGACATTGCGTCGTTATATGTCAGTCTGGGGAGCGGAGTTGTAATATCAACATCAAGCACATCCTTCATCAGCTTTTTGATGAAGCCCTCTGTAAGCTCAAGTATCTCGTCAACGTCCATAAATGACATTTCGAGGTCTATCTGCGTAAATTCGGGCTGTCTGTCAGCACGCAGATCCTCATCTCTGAAGCATCTCGCAAGCTGAATATAGCGGTCAAAGCCCGAAATCATAAGTAACTGCTTGTATATCTGGGGCGACTGCGGAAGCGCATAGAACTTGCCCTCGTGAACTCTTGACGGCACAAGATAATCTCTTGCTCCCTCAGGAGTTGATTTCATCATCATAGGTGTTTCTATTTCAAGGAATCCGTTGTCATAGAAATATTCACGGGCTGTCTTTGCAATCCTGTGACGCATTATAAGGTTATCCTGCAGCCTCTTTCTGCGAAGATCGAGGTATCTGTACTTAAGACGAAGCTCCTCGTTTGTCTTTGTATCGTTAACTATTTCAAACGGCGTTGTCTGAGCCATTGAAAGTATACGAAGGTCGGTAACGAGAATTTCAACGTTGCCTGTCTTTATATCGTTGTTCTTGCTCTCTCTTTCACGCAGAAGTCCCTGTGCCATAAGCACATATTCGCTCTTTATCTGCTTTGCCTTTTCAAATACGGCAGGCTCTGTTGTATCATCGAATACAAGCTGAACAATGCCTGTGCGGTCACGCAGATCAACGAACATAAGGCTGCCCTTATCTCTTACTCTCTGTACAAATCCCGCAACGGTAACGGTACTGCCGATACCCTCGACCTCGCCGCAATAATGTGTGCGCTTAAGACCTTTCATTGTGTCTAACATAAAATCTATACCTTTCCTACGGTTCTACCCGTTTATTTCCAACCGACAGACATAAGCGTCTGACGATAAACCTTTACAATTATATCATTTTTCTGTCGGCTTTTCAAGTAGTGAGGCGAAAAAAAGCAACCGCAGAAAACTGCGGTCAGTATATATTTCTGCTTTTTACTTTGCTTCAGACCGTCTTTTTTAATCCCCCGAATCAACAGAGTTTGCGCTGATTTTGTCCGATATTGCTTTCTCTGCCTTCTCAGGGTCTTCCGACGCTATAAGAAAGCACAGATTTCCCTTTTGGAATACCACCGTCCTGCTTACGATTTTTTCCTGCTCAGGATATGTTCCGAACTGCTTTATAAGGCTGTCTTTCCTGCTTTGCAGTGCGGCTTTCACGCCGTCTGTGTCATCTGCACGCACAGCAATTATCTCCGACAGCTCAACGCTTATTGCCTGCTGATATACACAGTAATCTGTGATGCCGTATTTGCTGAAATCCATTATCGTATCAAGCAGCGTGCTGTCCGTTGCTTTTACCATTTCGGGAAAATCGCCGCTGTTAAGCGCTGTGAGTACAAGACCCTCGCAGGAAATATCATCGTCAGCCACCTTAGTTACCGTCCATTTTGTAGATGAACGGGAGGAGCTGTCCTCCTGCTGTACAGAAGAAATATCATCGGCACAGCCGCAGAGCGTTGCGGCAATGATTACGGCTATTAATACAGCGAGTGATTTTCTCATTTGCTTTTTATCCTATCAAGATTTGCCGAAAGCGCATCGGGGAGCCTGTGCTTATCCTTGTCGTACCAAGGCAGATCCTCACGCATTATAACGTCGGGATGAGCCATAACACGCTTCATAAAGTCCTCTGTCATATATTTTTCGTTTATCACAGTGTAGCCGTCTTTGTCGAAAACAGGCTTGTACCCTTCCCTCTTGTAGACAAACTCTCCCCACCATGGGAGCCACCACAGCCACATGGCGTTGTCCTTTTTCATCTCATCGGGATCGGGGATATAGCCGCATTCGGACAAGGTTATCATTTTGCCGTGTGCAAGCTCGGTCATATATTCAAATCTCTGCTTCTGGGAAGAATGATCGTATTCCTTTACCGAATAAATATCATCTCCGCAGATGTCAAACGTGTCCGGGCTTACCTCCATACACTTGTCCTGACCGTTCCATACCCATATAAGATTGGTCAGCTTGTGATAATTTTCCATACGGTCAAATATCATATACCACAGCTTCTTGTACGCTTCACGGTGCTGTTCGTCGTGGTTTCCCCACCAGAACCAGTTGCCGTTTGCCTCATGCAGAGGGCGCCACAGCACAGGTATATCAAGCTGTGCCATGCGCTTAAGCTCGGCTGATACCATATCTATCTCACGGATAATAAATTCATATTCCGCAGTGCCTTCGGTTACGCCCTTGCATAAATCAAAGCAGGTCTTGTGATCGTAGCCTGTCGTCTTGTAGTAGAACGATGAGCCTTTGGAATAATCGTCCATATCGTTCGGAGCGTACCAGTGCCAGCACATTGTGACAATGCCGCCGCACTGAGTAGCCCATTTTATCGCTCTGTCAACCTGATCGTCTGTTTTCTTGCAGGAGCTTACCCCCATAAAGTCATATCCTCTCACGGCGGGGAGCTTTCCCGTCAGATGATAGTACACAAGATCCTCGACTTCTTCACTTTGCAGATACTGCTGACCTGCCAGATGTTTTTTGCCGTAAATGCTTTTAAGATATTCAAAAAGCATTTTTGTGTTTTTGCTCGCCTGCTTTGAAACAAGCTCAGTGTTTGAATCTGTAGTATACGCCATAGTTCCTCACATTATATCTTTATTTGTTCTTCTGCTCCTGTAACGTTCTTACCGTTCTGAGAAGGAATTTTGTCGGAGCAAATCTTGAGCCTGCCGCAGCCGCCTTGGTGGTAACGCCGGGGATTATCAGCAGATCGCCGCATAAAAGACGCTCTATAGCATAGTCCGCAACATAAGCCTCGTTCTCGCTCGGTATTCCGAAGCTCTTTACGCCTGCAACGCTGTTGAATTCGGTATCTACAGGTCCGGGGCAAAGTGCGCTTATCACTACCTTGCTGCCTGTGCTTCTCAGTTCCTCGTAAATCGCTTTGGTAAGCTGTACGACATAGTTTTTTGTCGCATAGTATGTTGCAAGCAGAGGTCCTGCCATAAAGCCTGCAACAGACGCAGTGTTAAGGATATATCCGCTGTTTCTTGCTGCAAAATCACGCAAGAACAGCTTTGTCAGAATATGAACGGCCTTTATATTGACGTTTATCATCGAAAGCTCGTCTTTAAGATCTGTTTCAAGGAACGGACCGTACAGTCCGAATCCCGCATTGTTAAAGAGAAAATCAATTTTATATTCCTTTACCCTGTCGTAAAGCTCGAAGCACTGTTCTTCTTTTGAAAGGTCGGCTGTAATTGTCTTGACCTTTATTTCGGGACAGTTGTATACGATTTCTTCCTTGAGTGCCAGCAGACGCTCTGTTCTTCTTGCGACAAGTATTAGATTTACACCTCTTGTAGCAAGGTTTTTCGCCATTTCTTTTCCGATTCCCGAGCTTGCGCCCGTAATAAGTGCAATCATGTCAGATTCCTTTCCCGGTCAGATAACCGTGTTCATCAAGATATTCTTCAAGTATATCAGCCGCCATACAGACGATTTTCGGACAAGGCCGTTTTTTATAATACTCATTCGTTCTTTCTTCGGGTATATATGTCTTTTCGGGCTTTGACAGTCCGAGAAGCTCCTTGCAGATTATACTGCCGTTTTCTTTTCTGAAGCGTGAAGCAAGCTCCTGTATTGCGGCATAGGTGGATTTCTTGCCCTGTGCGTCCGAAGGATCACTGTAGCCTGCCACTATACCCAGTACGATGAACATTCCGCTTACTGCACCGCATACCTCACGCATACGTCCCATACCGCCGCCGAAGCCCGATGCAAGCATAGCCGCCGTCTTATCGTCAAGCCCCGTTATATCCGAATAGCTGAGCAATACCGCCTGTGAGCAGTTATACCCTTCCATAAACAGTTGCTCGGCTCTTTTGCCATATTCGCCCATAGTAATACCTCTTTTCTGCTTTTGCTTTCACACAGTCCTTACGGCTCGGCTTATGGATAGTATATACTAAACCGCCGCCGATTTCAAGCCCTGAACGAAAAAAATCCGGCAGGATGTGCCGGATTCTTTTGCAGTCTTTATAAATCGTCAGATTTCTGCGTCATCGTCAGAAACGCTGTGCTTTACTCTATCTCTTTCTTCGGCTCTCTTGCCGTTGTTGAATCGGTCAACAGTGCCTACAAGATAGCCTGTTATACGGCGGATACGCTCAAATCTTGTGTTGTCGCCGTGATCGCTTCTTCCGCACTTGGGGCATACGTCACCGATTATACCCGTGTATCCGCAGCAGGGATCTCTGTCTACGGGGTGGTTTATCGAGCCGTAGCCGATACCCGATTCCTTCATGCATCTGATAATCTGCTCAAATGCCTCAAGGTTCTGAAGCGGGTCGCCGTCAAGCTCTACATAGCTGATATGACCTGCGTTTGTGAGTGCGTGATAAGGCGCTTCCAGCTTGATTTTTCTGAATGCGTTGATGGGGAAGTAAACTGGTATATGGAATGAGTTCGTGTAGTATTCTCTGTCGGTTACGCCCTCGATTTTGCCGAACTTCTTGCGGTCGATCTTTACAAATCTTCCCGAAAGACCTTCTGCGGGTGTTGCGAGGAGCGAGAAGTTAAGACCGGTCTTCTTGCTTTCTTCGTCCATTCTTGCTCTCATTCTGCCTATAATACGCAGACCAAGCTCCTGAGCCTCCTTGCTTTCGCCGTGATGAACGCCGATAAGCGCCTTGAGGCATTCAGCAAGACCTATAAAGCCTACAGAAAGCGTACCGTGCTTTAATACCTCTCCGATAGTATCGTTGGGATTGAGCTTTTCGGAGTCAATCCATATTCCCTGTCCCATAAGGAACGGATAGTTCTTTACTTTCTTTTGCGACTGTATCTTGAATCTGTAGAGAAGCTGATCTACGACAAGATTCATTCTGTCCTCGAGCATCTCAAAGAACTTTACAATATCTCCGCCTGCAAGTATGCCGAGTCTGGGCAGATTTATAGATGTGAACGAAAGGTTTCCTCGTCCTGTTACTATTTCTCTTGTGGGATCATAAACATTTCCTATTACACGGGTACGGCATCCCATATATGCGATTTCCGTATTATAGTCGCCGGGCTTGTAATACTGAAGGTTGTAGGGAGCGTCGATAAACGAGAAGTTCGGGAACAGTCTTTTTGCCGATACTCTGCAAGCCAGCTTGAACAGATCGTAGTTAGGATCGCCCTCGTTATAGTTAAGACCGTCTTTTACCTTGAAGATATGTATCGGGAAGATGGGTGTTTCGCCGTTGCCAAGACCTGCCTCGGTAGCAAGCAGAACGTTCTTTATTACCATTCTGCCTTCGGGAGAGGTGTCTGTACCGTAGTTAATTGATGAGAACGGTATCTGTGCGCCTGCACGGCTGTTCATTGTGTTGAGGTTGTGTACAAGTGCCTCCATAGCCTGATATGTGGCTCTGTCGGTTTCTACTTCAGCCTGCTTCAGTGCAAATTTCTGTATCTTTTCGATTATTTCATCGCTGATATCGGGGCAAATCTCCCTGAGACATTCACGCTCTGCGTCCTGATAACCGTTATCGTTAGCGAGAACAGGACAAAGCTGCTTCTCTTCTTCGAGCTTCTTTGTATATGCCTTTACATCGGCTTCCGCTGTTGCAAGGTCTTCAATGCCGCCTATAAGCTCAAGTCCTCTTACGATATTCTGAGCATAGCGGTGCTTATACGTCTTTCTTACGCCGTCAGCCATAGAATAGTCAAAGTTGGGGATAGACTGTCCGCCGTGCTGATCGTTCTGGTTTGACTGGATAGCAATGCAGGCAAGCGCAGAATAGCTGCTGATTTCGTTAGGCTCTCTGAGGAAGCCGTGACCTGTCGAGAAGCCGTTCTTGAACAGCTTGATAAGGTCAATCTGACAGCAGGTCGTGGTAAGCGTTAAAAAGTCAAGGTCGTGGATATGAATATCGCCGTCCCTGTGCGCCTTTGAATGCTCGGGAGCAAGAACATACATCTCGTTGAACTGCTTTGCACCCTCAGAGCCGTATTTGAGCATAGTGCCCATTGCGGTATCTCCGTCAATGTTGGCATTTTCACGCTTAATATCGCAATCTCTTGCAGCCTTGAATGTAAGATCTTCATAGATCTTCATAAGGCTGGTGTTCATTTCTCTTACCCTTGTTCTGTCGGCTCTGTAAAGGATATATGCCTTGGCGGTCTTTGCGTGGCCGCTTTCAACAAGCACCTTTTCTACAGCGTCCTGAACTTCTTCTACAGTGGGAAGCTCCCCTGTCTTATTTACGTTTGCCTCAAGATAATCGCAAACCTTTTCAGCCATTTCACCGGCTTCCTGATAATCGTTGCCACCGACAGCTCTCGCCGCCTTATATATAGCATCGGCTATCTTTTCAATGTTGAACGGTACTGTACGTCCGTCCCTCTTTTGAATTTTAGTCAGCATTTATTTCTCCCTCTCGTTTAAGCTTTAGTCGTAAAACCACAATATGTAGTGGTGAGCGAAATACAATTAATATTATATAGTGTTATCTCCGATTTGTCAATATGTCTTTTAGGAATAAGTAACTAAAAATCCGGGCTCATTTTTATACAATTTGTCTATTGACGAATGACGTATGCGGATATAACGTAAAGATAAAAATACCGCCGTAGAAATTTACGGCGGTGCGGTATTTGTTTACAGCTGTGAATCTCCGTTTCGTATCCGGATTACAACAATCCGATATAGAAATTCAGTAGAATAAGCCCAAGAACCACATTGAAGCCGATGCCCGCGCTAATATAAGGTATCCGCATACGGTTTGTACGCAGAAAACCCGACGCTATGCCTATCCACACGCACGATGCCATCACCGCAAGAAGAAGTATCACCGCAGCGATATTCTTAGGCAGCTCGCACCCCAAAAACGCAGTACAGACAAAGCAGGACACGCAGTTTGCAAGCGGCAGTATCCCAAGCGGAACGGTCGCTATGACCCAGCGGATTCTGTCGGCTCTGGCGAATGAGAACACTATAGCCCCAAGTATAAACGTTATAACAAGACACTCTATAGCCATACGGTTCTCCTTTCGTTTTACTGATTTACTTAGCCATTGCCTTGAAATCTTCGATTGCCTTTGCGTTGTCGGCACAGATGATAAGCGCTACATAGTTACCGCTTGTAACTACGTTGTTGCCGTCTATCTTGTACATTTCATCGGGCGTATAGTCCTTGAATGTGGCACTCTGGCTCTCTACACGCTTTTCGAGAACAGACTTTACAGCATTTACATCGTCTGCAGATTTCATCTTGAAAACCGCAATCTCATCGGGATAAGCGCCCGAGCCGCAGATATAGGCACTGTAGCTGTCTATCTTGTCGGCGGCAACGTCATAGTAGCCTGCCATGCGGTCTGCGCCTATTTCAGCCATACCGGGGAACTTGACATCTTCCTGTATTTTTGCTGTGATTTCGGCGGCGGTACCGCTCGCCGTACTGCTGTCAGAAGCCTCGGAAACCGAGCCTGCATCGGATGTGACGGAGCTTTCCGATGCCGATGACTGAGCGGGTTTTTCGAAGCATCCGCATATTGAAACTGCGACCATAGCGCAGACAATTCCTGCCATTATTCTCTTTGTGATACTGCTTTTCATTGTTCATAATTCCTTTCTTTTATGCACATTTTATATTAAGAATGTTTCTCAAGGAAACTTAGCATAACCTGATACGTTGAACCCATAAAGTGAATTCCGTCCATCTCGTGATATTCCTCGTAATAATATCCGTCGGGTGCGGTCAGCACAGAATGAAAGTCGAGAAATTTCGCCTTTGTGCCTTTAATTACGCTTTTTAATGCGGTGTTATACTCGTTTATCGCAGATGTTGTGAGTGCGTTGTCATAGTCAGCTTCGGCATAATATGTTATCGGCGGGATAGATAGAACGTATACCTTCGCTTTTGTGATTTGTGAAATATGTTGTACAAGTTCGCCCATACAATTTGCAAGGTAATTGCCGTCTGAATAGCCTACGCTGTTGGTGCCGAGCATAATATATATCTTTTTGGGACTATTTGCCTTTATTTTACTGCTTATGGTTACACCGTCTATTTCGCTTTCCAATGCGGTTGAGGGGGCAAGCCCGAGCTTTGCGTAGACAAGGGACTCGTCAAGATAACCGTAAAGGTAAAGACCGGTAGTAATGCTGTCGCCTATGAACAGCGCATCGTCAAAAAATGAGGTATCAAAGTCTGTCGATGCTGTCGGTTTGGCTTGTGGAGCGGTTTCAGAGGTCTTTGGCGGATCGGTCGGAGCAGGTTTTGGCTCTGTTGCTACAGCTGTAGTTTCAGGCAGTGTCGTTTCGGTCGTTGTAGCGGCTGTAGTAGTCGATGTTGTTACGATTTTAACGGTTGTCGCTACAGTTGATGATTTGGTGTCGGTTAATGATGTTTTTGCAGGGGTTGTTGTGTCATTTTTTGACAACGAACTATCCTGCGACACCGTTACGTCCGAACAGCTGCAAAGAACTATTGAAAATATACAGATTAACGATATTGCTATTGTTTTACAATCAGCTATATGTTTCATTCTTAATATGTTGCCCCTTTGATATTTACGAAGAATGCTTCTGCAGATAACTGAGCATTACCTCGTAGGTTTTTCCCATAAAGTGAATTCCGTCCATTTCTGCATAATCGGCATTGAAATATCCATCCTTGTCTGAAAGGATGCTGTTAAGGTCGATGAATGTTGCCGAAGTGCCTGAAATTGCATTTTTGAGCTTTGTATTATAATCGGTGATGTCCTTAAGGGTGAGCGCATTCTCGTCCGACTTCTCTGCTTCCGGTGTTACGGGCGGGATGGATACAACGTAAATCTTAGCCTTTGTAAGAGAAGAAATCTTTTCCACAAGCTCCTTCATATTGCCAGCAAGCGTTTCGTTATCGGCGTAGCCGACGCTGTTTGTGCCGAGCATTACGAATATCTTTTTGGGCTTGAATGAAGCAATCTTATCCGAAAGCGTGACTCCGTCGATGTCAGCGTCAAGCGCCGTAGAGGGTGCAAGACCCTGCTGAGCGAATACGTTTTGCTGATCGAGGAAGCCGTAAAGGCTAAGGCCTGTGGAGATACTGTCGCCTATGAACAGCGATGAGGAGAAATAGTCCTTATCAAAGTCAAGTGTCGGCTCATTATCCGATGTGGCAACGGATGAGTTGCTGTCGGGCTTTTTCGTACTGCCTGCGGTAGTAGCGGGAGCGGAAGTTTCGGGCGGTGCGGATGTCACCGCTGTGAACGGCGGTTCGGATGAAGTATTATCCTCGCCGTTTATAATATTATAGGTAAAGAAACACACTGTGCAGATGATAAGAACCAGTAAAAGATTCAGAAATATCATAGACGGTGTTATTCCGAATTTATTTTTTCCTTTTTTCTGTGCCAAAACACACACCTCACAATCATACTGTATTATTATACAGCATTTTAAGGAAATAATCAATAGATAAAAATAAAAAAATCGATGCGGTTTAAGCATCGATTTTTTATAAAGCTGTTTATAACTTAGTCAGAAACGTAAGGAATAAGAGCTACCTGTCTTGCCTTCTTGATAGCTGTTGTAAGCTCTCTCTGGTGATATGCGCAGCAGCCTGTTACTCTGCGGGGCAGAATCTTGTAACGCTCTGTCATGCACTTTCTGAGCTTAGCTACATCCTTATAGTCAATGAATTCAGCTCTGTCGGCACAGAATGCGCAAACTTTTTTTCTTGTACGCTTCATAGGACGAACTGTTGACTTTTCGTTCTTTTCTCTTTCAGACATTGTTTTATCCTCCTTATTTTGATCAGAACGGGTAATCGTCATCGTCACCGGATTCTACGGTGAAATCCGAATTGTTACCCTGCGACACTGTGGGCGCTGTGTTTGAAGCCTGTGCAGGATGTTCGGGAGCGGCGTTTTTAGCGGCATTACCGGGGTAGCTCTGATAAGCAGAGGATGTACCCTGTGTGTTGTTTGCCTTTTCGCCTGTGAACGTGGAACGGTCAACGATAATCTCGGTAATGTAAGCTGTATTGCCGTTCTTATCCTGGTAAGATCTGTTCTGAAGCTCACCCTCGATAAGTATCATGCGTCCTTTTGCAAAATATCTTGAAATGAATTCTGCCTCGTTACGCCATGCGACAACATTGAAGAAATCGGATTTTCTGTCTTCACCCTTTGTCTGAAATCTGCGATCTACCGCAATTCTGAAAGAAAGCACGGAAGCACCCGCAGGTGTCGATCTCAGCTCAAGGTCATTGACGATCCTGCCCATCATAATTACCTTGTTGTACATACGTTATCGTTCCTCCTGTCTGTTTTCAAACCTTGATTACTTGCGTACCGTTACGAGCGAACGGAGAACGCCGTCAGTGATGTTGATGATACGCTCGAATTCCATAGGGAAATCAGGCTTGCTGTCGAAGCTGTAAACTACATAATAACCGTCGGTTTCGTAGTTTATCTCGTAAGCGAGCTTACGAGCGCCCCATTCATCAACGTCAACTAATGTGCCGTGTTCCTTGATCAGATCAGAGAACTTAGCAACGAGAGCCTTTACTGCATCCTCACCGTTCTTGAGTGAAAATACAACAACTGCCTCATACTTTTCGCTGAGCTTTGCCATTATAAAGCACCTCCTTGTGGATATTAAGCCCGTACTCTTGTACGAGCAAGGGATGTTGACAAAGTTGTATACTTGTCAAGCTATATTATTATAGCAAACCGAAAACGGTTTGTCAAGACTTTTTTGAAATTTTATATTTTTCCGAAAATCAGCAGGAAAAAGACCATTGCTACAGGCTGATGCAGAACATATATCCACAGGGTATATCTGCCTGCAAGCGCAAGCGGTTTGCAATGGGTTTTATAGAAGAACGCCGGCATTTTATCCTCGATAGCGTATTTTCCGGTGTAAGCGCCTGCCAGAAAGACGAAAAACCACGGCAGGAGCGGAAAATAATCCATTGACTGAAAGCTCGGTGATCTGAAGCCGAGCGGAAAAAGAAGTCCTGCATTGTAGATAAATTCGGGCAGCTTTATTCCGACACCTTGCGCAGGTCCGAGATAGCCGTACATAATTCCTCTTGTTAATAAGAAAAGCACGGCGCACACGGCTATTCCGACCGGTGCGGGAATCTTAAGGAAATACTTGTCCCCTATCGCATATATCATCATAGATACGCCCATAAAGTGCAGTATTCCGAAAAGTATTGGGGCAGATGGTGCGAAGAATGCGAAAATGAAGGTTATTATCATACCAATAAAAAAGCACTGGATGCCACGCTTTGCGTTATTATGCGAATAACGGCTGCTCATACCGGATATGAACATGAATGCTCCGGCAAAAATGTCACGGACAATGTCAAACCAGCCGTCGAACATTATCGGGATGTGAATATTATAGGTGTAATTAAGGTCGAAGCAGACGTGGTATACTACCATACAGAGTATGCAGAAGCCTCTTACCTCGTCCATAAAGCCTGCACGTCTGTATTTTTTAACTTCTGTGCCGCTGACGGTTGCAGTATTTTCCATTTTTATCTTTCCTCATATTTTTTTAGTCGGATAAAGTTATTATATCACTAATGCACGTCAAGTTCCACTGTGCATAATCACCAATAATTAAGGCATATATATAGGTGTTTTCTACAAAAGTGAATTACCTTTTTATATTGCAATGCAGGTGCGTTTGTGATATTATATGTATGAAAAAAACAGCGGAAAGCTCCGCACTATGAAAGGGACGACATATTAATGCTTATTGCAAAGATAACCGAAAGCGATTTCTTTGGCGGTGAGCCTCAGTACATCGATGACGACGCACGTTATAACACAAGAGGCGTCATGACAGACGGCGAGGGCAACATTGCCATGATGAAGATAGAAGACTCAAAATATTACAAGCTGCCCGGCGGAAGTATAGAGATAACAGAAACTCCCGACAAGGCATTTTTAAGGGAAGTAACGGAAGAAACCGGCTACCCTGCCGAGCTTTTAGGCTATCTCGGATGGATAGAGGAGCATAAGTTCAAGAGAAAATTCTGTATGGTTTCGCACTGCTATGTGGCAAAGAAAGTATCGGACAAGTGTGATACTGCGATGCTTGAACGTTCGCAGGAAAGACTGGGATATAAAATAGAATGGATGCCTTATGACGAGGCTGTAAGCAGGCTTAAGGCTCTTTCCGAGCAGTGTAAGGAATATCAGATGAGCTTTGTGCTTAAAAGGGAGCAGCTTATTCTTGAAAAGGCTAAGGAATATATAGTAAAATAAGGACGGATATGAGCGAAGAAAAAGTATTGGCAAACGCAGAAGACGGCGAAAACCACGAAAATGACGATATGATCGCACATGACACAGTAAAAAGCGATGAAACAATCTCATTCAGCGTGAGCGATGAAGCCCGTCCTCAGCACACCTGGACGAAAAAGCAGAAAAGAACGGTATGGATAGCGGCTGTTGTTGCTGTTGTGCTGTTCATTGCTGTCAGCTTTCTGCTGAGCCTTGCGGGGATTGATATGTTCAGTCTGCTTGGCGGTAATCCTGCGATGCAGTAAGGTTTAGAATAAGTAAGACCGCACCTGTGATGAGGTGCGGTCTTTTGGTTTGTAGGGAAAGTGTTGAGCGAGGGATTGTTGTTCTTTTGCAATGGTTGTGTGGGAATGGCAGTATTCGGTGCAACGGGAGGGGCGAGCAAGGCAAGGTTGATGGCGATTTTCGAGGGATAGTGTGGTTTTGGAAAGGTTGGTAAAGCAGTATCACCTTTAGCTCCCTTGTGTAAAGGGAGCTGGCACAGTGAAGCACGTTGTTTTTCAATATTGCTTTATATTAAAGTAAAAGATATGTTGGCGAAGAATCACGTTTTCCGTCACTGTGACTGAGGGATTGTTAACGGAGGTGTCAGAGAAACGGAAAGGGCGCAGTAGGTGTTGCAATCCTTCCGGTCGTCGCCCGAATTTTATCGGGCGACAGCACCTCACCTTTGACAAGGGAGGCAAGGGTGGTGGTGCGAGGCGAGGGCATGTTGTCCTTTTGCAATGGTTGTGAGGATGACAGTATTCGGTGCAACGGGAGGGGCAAGCCTGTATAGTGTGATAACATAGTTTACAGAATGTGCAAGGACATAGTTTACATATT
>OMFJ01000680.1_pt1 | contig 14277 bp, 19 predicted proteins | sample 1674351 | NCBI WGS metagenome assembly OMFJ01 (sample SAMEA103958164, study PRJEB25191) | human gut metagenome | biome: human-associated habitat [ENVO:00009003]; feature: intestine environment [ENVO:2100002]; material: feces | place: Germany | collected 2013/2015
ATATTTAATACGAAGCTTGTTTGCACGATATATAGCAAGCTGTATCTCTTGATCACTTGCTGAAGTATCATCAGCAAGTGCCATGAGTTTCTTTATTTTTCTAATTACATCATCCTTTTCAGCCATAATTTAAAACCTATCTTCCTAACTTATTTCTAATATCTTCTAAAGCTTCTTCAATTGTGTCATACTCTGTTATGCCAATCACCTTATTATGACTATCTCTTAGTTCGTATGTACCAGACCCATCATATTTATAGATCAATGAATATTCATCATTTTCGTCAACTATATATTCGTCCTCATCGTTTTCTAAACATATACCTAAAGTCATCAAACCTGCTAAACCTATCAAGTTCATAAGTAACATTCTCCTTTCAAAATGGCAGCACTGCCATTTTTTTATTTGCAAGAATCAATCAGCTCATACTCCACTGTCCAAGTTGTAGGATATGCAACTTCAATTGAAACAATATAATCCTCCATTTTTCCATAGTCTGGAAGTTTTTCAAGACAATTTTCTAGCATAAGCAATTCCGGAAATTGCTTCAATATTTTATTACGTACAAGATCAAATTTAATCTGATCGTATCTCGTATATGGCAATAACAAGCTATTGTAATCACAGTCATCTGTCTCCCACATACATTGTGGACTTACACCAACATCACATACTTTAAAAAAGTATTCCAGTAATGTAACAATCTTTTCTTTACTAGAAGAAGGGTAGAGTTTTAACATATAAACTGGTGTATATACATAGCTATCGGCATTTCTAGTAACAAATTTATATCTATTCTCATTTTTATCCCAAGTAGTTAAACTATCTAGCGTTACATACAAAGGTATGTCATCCTTTATTTGTAATGTTTTTAGTTCTAAGGATCTCATTTCAATTTTCTCCTTTCATATATTTTAAATCGAGTAAAAATTCGTTCTTCAAAACGATTTGGTTTGCCTTTCTTTCTACAATTTTGTGCAAACTACATATTCTGCTATTATCAACCATTGACAAGCAATCCGATTCTTTTAAAACATTCTCCAACTCATCTTTATACTTTTTTAGACATTCTGTGTCATCTTCAATTTCTATAGTGTACATTTCAATTAAAGATTCAAGTCGTTCTTCAATCATTTGTTGCTCCTTTTTTAACATTTGTTCATTTTTTCTAAATCTTCTTTAATATCTCTACCAGTAAGTTCTTTATAAGCCTTTTCCAATTTTTTCATTTCCCATAATGCATCCATGCTAAATTCTTCATAAGTTTCGGCTTTGTCTTTTAAATCATCTAATTCATCATCATCCAGTGGGAAGCTAAAATCACATGTATCACGTATCTCGTCATAATCACTTTCATCGTCGAGCTTATTATATAAATCTCTGTACGCACAATCTGCATTGCCTGCTATCCTGCTATACTCAGTAAACTCTTTTTCTAATTTCTTGTATTTGTTAATCATAGCACCTAACGGATTCCATTTATCAGAATACTGAGAGTTTCTCAAATCAATACACATTACTTCATATCCACGTTTTTCAAGGCACTTATGAATGTCCTGATACATTTCTTTTTTGGGATCGTTGAAAATCATAGCTTCATCTGCCATGCTTGCAAGCATGACAAGCTGACGTGCTTCTTCATCTTTCTTTTCCATAATCATCACCTGATCTTTTTTTAAGGCAAACTGCCTTAGCCTAAATTAGCAACCTGTTCATCAAAGGTTTTCAAAGCAATATCATAAGCATCCCCAAATCCATAGGAATAACTTTTACCATCCACATTTACGTATACTACATAATCAAACAATGTATCATCAGGATACATTCTAGATACAAGACTTACACAGCCTTGCCTTTTTAATTCCACTTCTTTGAACCTGGCCATAATCAATCTCCCTTATTTCCATTTTCATCATCCGACTCATCTGTTTTTAACATCTGATGTACGTGCATACCATATCTAGTCATTTTCCCGCCAAGAAATGATATCCATTTGTAGAGTGCAGCCATGCATAGAGCAAGGACTAAAAGTAGTCCTGCCCCTGCCATGACAACCATTATAAAATCTTGATTTATTCTCATTTCATTTCCCCATTGTCATCAAATCCAAGGATATTTAAAATGCTGTAAAAATCATCTGTCTTTTTAGATTTATCTGAAAACTGGAAGCACAACCATCCTTTTTCGATTTTTACAGAACGACCCATTGTTTCTTTTAAGTTTTTAACAATACGTTTGCGATCTTCCTTCTCAGCACTCGATTCGGTATCTTCTATGACTGGCTCAGTCATATTGGCATCAATGACCAATTGTTCAATTTCATCCTTCTCGATTTCACTGGCATCTTTATGTACACGTTCATATCCTTCAATCTCATGGATGAATTTCTCAACCTTTTTTTCACCAATTCGATTTCCTAAACGCTGAGCAATCCATTTTCGCTTTTGTATCCCTTTAGGCTTTTCGCCTGCTTCCGCTTTCCCATTCCAAACTTTCAAGTAGAGTTCTACTTTTCGTTTGAAATCTTCTTCCTGTAAAGGTCTAACTTCATTCAACAAAAGAATCATTTCTAATTCTTTTGTTTCATTTTCTGGTGTAGGCAAAACAATTACAGGCACCATTTTCTGAGCATCTGGATACAACTCCGCATTTCTTAACAATGCATCTAGGCGGAAGTGCCCGCCAAGAAGCATATATTTCTTGTCACTGCCATGACGATGTGATTTATTGCGATAGACATGTAGTGGTGTATACACCATACCTTGTTCGTGAATTTTATCAGCATTTTCGATTTTATCTTCTTCTGAATCATTTGCATCATTCAGTGGGTTGAAATCAATCTCATAGATTGACACATTTTTTGTAGGTAATTCCTTAGTGCGATCTACAAAACTATCCACTGTGTTATATCCATTGTCATTGAATCCAATCATTAAATCTTCAAAACTTGCCATGATTTTCTACCCCCTTATTAGTCCTTGTTCTCCAGTAATGCGATAATTTCTTCACCTAGTGATTTATAGGCATTACCTACATTTGTATTTGTCAACACAACCTGTCTGTTCATCATACTGGCATCCTGTGTTGGCTTTTTCTGATACGGAATAATCGTTTGAAATATCATGTCATCCATGTGTTTTCTAAACCATGGGATTAAGTTTTTTTCTGTCTTTCCACGAGGTGAAACCATCGTGAATAATACTTTTAAATCCACATTCTTCTTGTTTCTCTTTGCAATCGTAATCGTATTTTTAAGAGAAACAATCATTCCCTTAATAGATTTTCTATCAAGTTTTACTGGAATGATATTCAAGTCACTGGCAAGTAAGGTGTTTGTACTTACTAAAGTCTGAGCTGGTGAATTATCAATCAGAATGTAGTCATATCTGTCCTGCACATTTTCAAATGCACATACTAGGCGATCAACCGCAGAACGTGTTCTATCATCTGATAAATTCTTGTCCGCTTGGCACAATCGAATTGAAGCAGGCAATAAACTTACGTTCATGTGTTCCGTAGGTACGATTACATCTTCAATCATGTCTGGATCGTCTAAAACCTCACATAGATCACTGGCAACATTTTCAATCAAGCATTCATCCAAAACATTGATAAAGTTTGTTCCACTTTCGATTTTTTCATCCATAGCCTGTAATTCCTTGATTGTCAAAGGTTGTCCTTTTGCACCGATACAGTCTGTTGCACTAGCCTGCATATCGGCATCCACAATCAATACTTTTTTGCCCTTCATACCAAAGTAAGTTGCCAATTCAATAGCTGTCGTAGATTTTCCAACACCTCCTGATACATTTGAAATGTTAATAATTTTTGCAGTTTTGTTCATTTTAATTTCCCCCTGTTTTTCTAATCTGCATATGCAATTAGGCTTTCCATTGATAAACCATAGCCTAATTTGGCAAATTATGCTTTGGCTTCTAATTTTTCCACTATTTTTTCGATTAAAAATTTCACTGTTTCTGCTTGTGTATGTTGGTTATTCGCATATGCAAGCATTTCATCTGTCAGGAAGCTAATGTCTACACTTTCCATGTATTTTTTTATCATCTGGATCTCTTCATCCTGTTCATACCTTGTGAACTGTACATGCCGTTGAAAACGTCTTAAAAGTGCTTTGTCTAATCTGTCCTGCCTATTTGTTGCAGCGATGACGATTTGACCATCTACAAGGCTGTCAAGAGCCTGCATCAATGCGATAGTTGTTCTCCCAAGTTCGCCATCCGCCCCTGTATCATTTCCTCTTGAAAGGCCTATACAGTCGATTTCATCGAGCATTAATACACATTTTTGGCCCTTGCAATAATCAAATACTCTCTGCAAATTTTGGGCTGTTTTTCCCATGTATGACTCGATTAGATAAGAGAAATTCAAGTAAGCATAAGGTAATCCCAACTTGTAAGCTGTATATTTTGCAAACTCTGTTTTTCCTGTACCAGGTTCTCCATAAATAAGAGAACTGTTCATATACGGAATTCCGTATTCTAACAGTTTAGTTGTTGTTTTTACGCCCTTGTCTATTTTCTCGAATAATTCTTTTTGCTGTTTTCCGAGAAAGTACCTATTTTCGTTGAAATCTGATACGTCTTGCATACTAATCAAGCCTTTTAGATTTGGCGGCAGCTCAAATAATTTTACCGAACCGTTTTCTAACAGTTTTTTATAATACGCAGTTTTACTCTCGTTCTTTTTTGTAGTGTCATTGACGCAGCAGCGTATAGCATATTCTTTTGCATCTTGGATTCTATTTTCTGCTAAGGCTCTAATACACATTAGCATATTATCGTCCATACCCATATCTTATCTTCCCCCTCCTAAATCCCAATTTGTCAATACAACTCTTTTCCAGTGTTCTTTTTACATTCCCTCATTATTTTGTGCTGTTCTTTATGACAATACTGGTATATCTTTTTTCTGATATTTTCAAAATGGTCATGGTTTTCTTCCGTTATAAATTGCGGCGTAAAACCCACACGCTTGCGTGTGGGATAAAAGCCGCCTTTAGCTTGCTTTTGCCCAGCCTCCTGTGTGTACTGTCTTATCTATCTTGTTAACTGACACTGGATTTCTTTCGTTTAACGCAATTCTTGTACCGTTGCTTATAATCCCTTTGACGGTACATCTTTTGCCCTCTGCCCAAACAGTATCTCCCGGTCTGTACTGATAATGCTGTCTTCTTACAACAAGTTTGCCTTTGGATATTTTGTGTCCTCGATAGATGCGCTCATTGAGTTCCGTGTGTCTCGGAATCCTTCTGTTTGTTCTGCCACAGGCCAACTGAGAACCTTTTTTGATTGAGCTATTCCTAAGATCCATATATTTTGCATCATAGAACTTGCTCAACACACGGCTGTTACGCCTGCATTTCCTGTGATGCTTAAAGTTGCTTCGGTGCTTTGGATGAAATTCTCCCATGCAGTATGCGTCGTTAGAGTGTGTTTTCTTGACGTTTAAGGCCTTTCTTGCAAGCTTGGTTGCCGCTCCATAGGTGACTCTGATATCTACGTCCGGTGTTGCAGCTTTAAGCTGTTTTACCATGCTGTAGCGAACCATCGTCATAAAAGTCGCTCCTTTGAACGTTTTTAGCTTTGGTTTCAGGTTATACAGCTTTCCGCCCGGCTTATGATTCTTTGACGTATGGCAGTTTTCGCATACAGAGCCAAGGTTGGCCATTCGGTTGCTTCTGTCTCCACTGAGATATCCGATATGATGGATCCTCAGCTTTACACCGTCTTTGATTGCGGACTTTCCGCAGCAGATGCAGGTATAGCTGTCTCTTGCAAATACGGCTTCTCTAAGTGTGGCATAGCCATACTGTTCGCCTCTCTGGTAATCCGTTCCCTCAGGGACCGGAAGTCCGGCTTCTACGGCCTTCAATACCTGCGTATCAAACTGTCCCATTTCAAAGACAGCCTTTGTAATTGGGAATACTTTGTAATACTCCTCGTATAGACGGACATGTACGTCCCTCTTATTGCGGATGGATGGAGCAAATCCATCTCTGCTGATCACACCCCTGCGGTTATCGAATCGCTTCTTTCTGTAACGCAGACGATTTCGTCTGGTTCTGCGATATTTGCGACTATCGCTATGTCGTTTTACTTCGTCCTTAAGCAGATCTCTTTGCTCGTTGACGAATTCCTTTGTATCTGAACAAATGGAAATACCGATATTCTGGTATCCGGTATCGCATTTGTATTCAATTGGCTGCGTATACCCATTAGTCCTGTCTACTAACTTAATGGTAAATACAGGTCTGTATCTGTATATGACAGCTCTCTTTGATTTTAAGAGCCTTCTGGCTCTGTAAGAATTGGTTGGCATCAGTTTCTTGCCTGACGCACTTATTACGGCTACAGTATCCAAAACTGATACCTCCTTCTTCTGAAATATTCTGGCTTACGCCTCCGACCATAAAGCTGTCGGGTTCTTCCCTTACGGGAGTGGTTCACATCGCCAATGTTAATGACAGGTTTTCGATATACACACTTCTCCTACCCATCAGAGATGTTTAGATTATATCCGTAGAGGTCAGAACTTGTGAAGCATCCTGACGTACCTATCTATTCTGTCTTAACGTAGCACTCGAAGTGCTTAGGCTAATCAACAGTGCTTTTGCAAGCCCCCACTTCAAGACTTTAGCCTAAGTGGTGGGTTGTTGACTATACCGTTCACGACTAAAATCTTCTGTACCTTTGCTATAAATACTACCGTCAGCTCTATATTCTGTGTATGGTATTTCAAAATATGTACCGAAGCCCTTTTCGTCCTTTTGCAAAACAACCATTTTTCTAATATGATATGATCTCATCTCGGAACCGCCTTCCCTTAACTTCTGTAGATATTATAACACGCAATGCGTACTATGTCAATAAAAATACAACCATAAATACAAAAAGACCAAGCAGCACTAAACTGCCTGGTCCTTCTTTTGTAAAACCTTATACCAGTTATACCTCGGTAATTTTCACAACCAAGCCTTCTCTTTTTGCAAGCGCATTATATACAAGCTCTGCAAACTGCTTTGTTGGGAACCTTTCCACTACGCTTTTTACTAACATATTTTCGTTTCCTGCAAGTGTATATTCTGCTTTAAACTTTGGACACGCAGCATACCACTCTTCTAAGAATTCACAGTAGTGGCTGCTATCTGTATGATAGAATGAAGTGTTTTTTGTTCTAAAATATCCACATTTCTGTTCTCCGAAAGTGGCAATGTCGTTACAGGCATCCGCATAATCGCAGCAATATGCATTGTAGAAATCTCTTGTGAAAAGTGCTGAACCGATATTGGTGAAAGTCTCATATGAAGGGAAATCTTCAGACTTTAATTTATCTGGGATACTAATACTTACTCCATTAATTGAAAGTGCCTCAATGGAAACATAATAGTCTTCATCCGCGTCATCTTCCAATTCTAATTCGATAAGTCTGGCTCCCTCAAACAATTTTTCACAATCCTCCACGATTAGAGCTTTATCATCATCCCAAAGGGTTTCTCCATCTATGGCCCATAAATAGCAATTTATCCATTCCATATCAAGCAAGCATTCACCCGCTTTATCAGGATCCGAGATAGAATATTCCGTATTATGTCTATCCAGTGTAAGCACTGAACCGCTATTAAGCTGAACCTTCAATGTATTTACCATTACGTAATCTTTGTTTGTTTTGCATGAAAAACTAATTCTCATTTTTGTTTCCTCCTTCTTCTTCGATAAGATTTTCGATGTTTGCCCAGTAATTGAGATTACAATCATAATCTCCCTGTTCTACATATCTATCAACAATCATGTCAACAGCACCATCATCAAGCTCGATGCCAATACTTTCAGCATGACTGATAACATCTTTACGAACATGTTGGCTCCACAAATAGCGATAAATTCTATCTTGTTCATAAGAGCTTAAAGAATTAATCATTTTATGGATCTCCTCGTCCGTCATTGGCTTCTTAACTAAGCTTACCTTAACATCGTTAATAGTTACCGTATCAACATCGACTTCATAAACAGTTAACTCATCTTCGCATTCACCATCAAATAGTTTCTTCTTTGCTAATTCTGCTCTATCTTTTGTGGAGCATACAGCAAATGTTAAACCTTCGACGCCAGTGCTTTTTGCTCCTTCGACAATATAAGCCTTGTTAAAATCAGGCTCTATTTCGAAGCTGATAACACAAAATTCATATTCGTCTGAAAGATAATCAGCGATTTCTTTTGTATCATCTGGGATGTTAGCTTCAGATGGCAAGCCTAACAAGTTAGCTTTCGCTTCTGGGCTGTGTTCAAACGTATCATAAACATCTCTTTCCAAAGTGTTTATATTTGCGTATGTATCTTTTGGAAATCCAAGAACTTCTGCTGCTTCTTCCACTGTCATTTTATCGATTGTTTCAAGAACATCGTCTATATCGATATCCCATTTAATGTTTCTAATTTTCATATTGTTTCCTCCTAATTTTTCGAATTTACTACCACTTTGGGCTCTTTAAATACTGTTCATATTCTTCTTCTGTATGGCACAACTGCTTAACAAGCGCTTTTTCCTGATACTCTGAGAATATAAATTCTCCAAAGCATGGATAAATCGTTCCATGAAAGCCACTTTCTAATTCCCATTCGGATACTAAATCTTCATAAGAACCAGAGTAGATTCCATATGCATCATCGACGTATTCGTTAATAGACTTAATGAAAGCCTCTAATGTATAACCGTGATCCGCCATCCAATATAATTTAAACCTTTGGTAAAGAGTTTCTTTCAGCGGTTCTGAAGAAGAATCAATAAAACAAGGAGACCCTGGGATTACGTAATCAAGATCCACGTTGAGATCTGACTCTTCACCCCTATTCTTAATAAGCCCTGTAATTTCTTCAATGTCTTCTGGACTTGCTCCTTCTTCCAAGATTCTGTGCAAGGTATCTTCGACCAATGCTGCTATATCGCATTTTTCGTCATAGGGTTTTTGACAGAAGACACTATATGTCTCTCTGCTGTAATACCCGTTTTTATCCACGATTTTATAGTGGATGATTGTTTCGTCATTACTTTTTAATTGCCTGAATTGCATTTTGTTCATTTCATTATCCTCCTATTATGACAATCCCATTTTCGATAACTTTTATTATCTCAGGATCATCTTCTCCGTGTTCTCTATACAAAGCATCTGTAGCAAATCCAAAACCTTCTGCATCAACGGTGAATTTGTGTTCTTTCCTTTTATAGTCAAGATATCCGATTTCATAATGGTTGGTATTTGGTTTCGGATTAGGCTTTTGTCTTTTTTTGCTGTTCTTGCGAACAACGTCGGCCTCGTTATTGTTATAGGCTTCGCGCACAACATCAATCTCTTCCATTTCATGTGTAAGACGGAATGAGCTGTCCACGTATTCTCCATCTGGCAAATCAACTTCATCTGATGTCGCATATTTCATTGCCTCTTTGAGAGTTGGACATTTATCTTTTGAAACTTCAATAAATCCACTCATTTCCCACGTTACAGGAATTTTCCATTTTTTATCCATGTTTTTATCCTCCTTACACTAAATTTATAGATGAGAAATAGATGAGAATTCGACTGCAGTGTAAACAAACGAAGTTCTTTCATAGTCTCCATCCTCATATGCTACAAGTTGAAGCTGATGCATCTCTGTGTCATCAATTTCATCATAATACTCTTCTTTTGTCTTAGAAGCACAAATTTCATCTTCGACAGCCATGCTTGCCAACTTTTCTGCCACTTCTTCTTTGTTCCCAAACAAGCGGAACATGTTTACATTTGCGTTTTCTGAATTCGTAACGGATATGATCCAGTCACGATTCCAATCGCTTACATTGTTTCTTTTTTCCATTTTTTGTTTCCTCCTTAAGATTGGTTTTTCTGGTATATAGGTTTATATTACTCCTTTCATCACCAGACAATAAGAATATGTCTGAAAGATTTATTTGCAACAAAAAAGAGCTGCATTTGCATGCAATGTCATTAAGTTAAGCTTCCTGTAACATGTAAATGCAGAAGTGGAAAGGAAGAATGAAATAAAAAAAGTACCTGTCGTAAAATTGAATCTGCTGATCTTGACCGGTTAGCTGAAACAATAATACGGAGGTACCTATGAAGAATTGTAACAAACAAAACGAAAAGATTGAACTGGTTGATGAAAAAACTTTGGTAATTGGTGTGGATATCGGATCATATGATGAATATGCACGAGCATTTACATGTAGAAAACAGGAATTGTCAAAAAAGCCATTACACTTTCATAATACTGCCGAAGGATTTAAGACGTTCAAAGATTGGGCGGTAAATATCATGAAAGCAAATGGTCTTGAAAAGATTATCGTTGGTATGGAACCGACTTCCATATATTGGGAAGCTTTAGCTACATATTGTAAAGATAATGGAATGATTCTTGTACATGTAAATCCTGCAGCTGTTCATAAGTCAAAGGAATTAGATGACAATGATCCATCAAAGAATGACAGGAAAGACCCTAAGGTAATTGCAGGTCTTGTAGCAGATGGGAGATATCAGTTCCCATACATGCCTGAAGAAGAGTATGCAGAGCTAAGAGAACTTTCCAATCTGCGCATACGTACGCAGGAAAGTCTTACACAGTGCAAAAACAGATTGGCACGATGGTATTCACGTTACTTCCCGGAATTTAAGGAAGCGTACAAGAATGTTGTATCAAAGACTGCAATGATGATTCTGGACCTGTATCCATTACCTGAAGACATCGTGACGTTAGGTGTTGAAGGAATATTGCAGATCTGGAGAAGTAAGAAGGTACGAGGCGCAGGAGAAAGAAAAGCCAGAAAGCTGTATGAAGCAGCTAGAAACAGTATTGGCAGAAAAGAAGCAGCATCAATAGCCAGAATTGAATTCAAGTCAATCAAGGAAGATCTAGATCGTTATCAGGAAAGACTGGATGAGATTGAGAAGAAGGCAGATGAAATTCTGCCAAAAATCAAGAATGTAGACAAATTGTTTGAAATCAAGGGCGTTGGTAAAGCCACGGTATTAACATTTCTTTCTGAAGTTGGAGAAATAAGTAGATTTGATAACCCTAAAGAAATACAGAAACTTGCAGGATATGCAATAGTGACGAATGAGTCCTGTAAGCATCAGGGAGAGAAGAGAATCAGCTATAGAGGAAGAAAAAGACTTCGCTGGGTACTGTACCAGACAGCGCTGTCTGTAATTGCGAAGAACGCAGAGTTCAGACAGATACACGCGTATTACACAACACGAACAAATAATCCACTGAAGGGAATACAGTCAGTTGTAGCAGTGGCGTGTAAGATGATCCGCATATTCTATAAGATACTGACAGATGGAGTCAGCTATGATGGAACAAAGATGACACAGGACATAGTACACGCATAGGAACAAGTAACAGAGCAGTAAAAAGTCGTAGACAGATTCAGGTGGCTGATAAATCTCGGACATCTCAATCTGTCTATGACCAAAAAACATAGATGGAGTAGCACTGGAGAGTATGGTATGAACGTCCGCTGAAAATGCGATACCATACATCAAGGATGCAAATTCAAAGATAAACGACAAAGTATGAGCCGGTAGCCGATAGATATTTTAACCATAGGGCAACGATCCTGCAGTTGAGCTTAATCGGCACCCAGGTTATGGATATGTGGGACGAAGGAAGTTAGGGCCTCTTAAATAAGAGTGATCCTGGTAGACACGGGAGGTGCACACCCATAACGATGAGGGCATTACACAAAGGCCATTTATAAATGAAACGTGACGTTTTGTTTTAAAAGTGCGTGTAATACATGAAAATCGTTATAATTCAGCACATCGATGCAAGAAATATCCATAACCTATTGGCTTATATCAAAATAAGTACTAAAAAATGGCTTAAATAAGCTAAATAACATTTGACTTATTAGGGAGGTAAAAGAATCATGAAAGAAGTAATGGATTATGCTACAGGAATCCAGCATGTAGGAATTCCTTGTAAAAGTATTGAAGAAACAAAAGAGTTTTATGAAAAACACTCCTCAGATGTATATTTGCTTGCTGACTTAGAAAAAAGATACTATAATTCAGAATCTTTTTTTACGGATATCTGCAACAATCTTTATGCTGTATCAAATTTGGAATCTCAACACATTAACAATATTGTGAATCTCAATATCAATCAAATTTGGACTACTAATTTTGATTCAATTATTGAAAATACAATTCAGAGGAAGTTTGGCTTTTCTCCTACAATTATCAAGGAGTCGGCCGATCTGTTCACAGAAAATCTTAGTTCACGCTATGTCGTATATAAGTTAAACGGCTGTGTTAGCAAACCAGATACTATGGTTCTTACTAAAAGCGATTTCTTTGATTATTTCAAAAAACAGCGTCTGTTATTTGAAATGCTTAAGCGGCAATTAGTACTGGATTCATTCTTGTTTATCGGTTATAGTTTTACTGACGATTTAGTTTTAAATGCACTTAGGGAAATCAAAGAAGTATTTCCTAATCAAGGGAAAATACATTATCGTTTCGTAAAAAGAAAAGATAATGAGAAGTCTACTCAAGAATACAGCAAGCTCGAAGCACAATATTATTATGATAAGTATAATATTAGGACCATATATATTTCAGATTTTAATGATATAGATTTTTACTTACAAAAACTTTATGAAAGATTTTGCAATCATAATGTGCTCATATCTGGATCTTTCAGGCATCTGAAAAATAATGATGAGCGTGTATATATAGAAGATTTGATTGATTGTCTTGTCCAAAAACTGATTCAAAATAGTTTTAATATATATTCTGGTAACGGCAGGGGTCTAGGAGAAATTGTTGTTGCACAAGTAAACAAGCATAATGCTGAAAAACATTTTGTTAATCGTCCTTTGATTTTCACAAATGATACTAATGAAGAAAAAGATGTAAAGAATCGCTTAATAATGAAAGACTGCGACACAATGATAGTTGTGGGTGGACAAGATGAATCTTTGACATCCAGCAAAAATGTCATCAATCAGTATTTTACATTTGTAAATAATTCTGAAGGAAAGAAGTACCCCTTGGTTATACCTATCCCGTCAACTGGATATGCAGCACAAGAAATATTTAATTCTGAAGAATTTAGACACAGTAATGTTTTTCAAACTAATCAAAAGCTTTTTACGGAATTAGGAAACACAACAGAAATTGAATATATTGTTCACCTTTTAGTTAATTTAATTATGTCTTATAAAACCGAAAAGGTGTAACAAATTATGTTTTCCATAATCTGCAGTTCTCTTTTTTCATCTACTAAAATGTCTAAGCAATTCTGATGATAAATATAATTCATAGTTTTGTCGTAGAAAAAGCTTATGCTACGCGTTTGTGAAGCAATCAGATATAAAAAGAATAACGATGCAATTCTCATATTGTAGTTTGTTTTCTTTATATTTTGATACTCTATTATCAACTTATAATAGATACTTGTTTTATCACTATAGTCTAATACTATGTCATGAATACTTTTGAATTTTGAGTTGTTTAAATCATCAAAAGTTATTTTTGCAATAATATGTAAGGCTAAAGCATTAAAATCAGACTGATCGTTAATATGTTTATAGACAAGTGTCTTGCAAATTTGAAATTTTTTATCAAGTTTGGGTGGAACTTCAGAAATAAACACAGGAAAGAGAAAGATCTCATTCTTATAATAACGTTCTAATAGTATTTTATATTCCTCTAAGCAGATATTACCATTTTTAAAATTTTCTGAATAAAAAACTACTGCATAATTCACATTAGGATTTTCTGCTCCGTAAGTTATATTCTTTTCTCGGCGATTATCTCCCAAATAAATATTTCTACGATCATACCAAACATCTAGTCCAAAATTAGAGAGAAAATGAAAGAAATCATTGATTAGCGGAATTCGATCTTTAACCGAAAAACATAAAAAAATCAATGTGGTATACCCCCGTTTTATTTTGCAATATAAAATAGTTATTGTAATATTAGAAGTCCATAAAGGATAATTGTAAGTTATCCTTTATTCATTATTTTCAGGTAAGGTCAATAATACATTTCTGTTAACAAAATACGCTACACAGCTTACATTCAACTGGTGTATGTCTATGTAGTGCTTAATTTCATTCTAAGAAAAAAGTATTAAGCCTTAACTAAATCTATATTTCGGGTACATAATATAAAAATATTTATAATCACCCTTTATGGTGTCAATTATAACATAATTTGATAAATATTTAAATAACTTTTACGCAAATCAGTT
>OMFJ01000735.1_pt1 | contig 13546 bp, 9 predicted proteins | sample 1674351 | NCBI WGS metagenome assembly OMFJ01 (sample SAMEA103958164, study PRJEB25191) | human gut metagenome | biome: human-associated habitat [ENVO:00009003]; feature: intestine environment [ENVO:2100002]; material: feces | place: Germany | collected 2013/2015
TCTTCTGGTGCACTTTTCAATTAGTATGTGGTGCATTTTTCATTTGGTATTTACACCATCGCTTCGGCAATGGTGTAGTATTTGGGCTCTTCTGGAGCTATGAGACCTTTGGCAATGTCCACATGCTTTTTGGAGTAATACACCATAATGCCGACTTTCTTTTTGGGAATGGCATTCTTTGATACAAAAGAATAGATGGCCGTCAGCGTCATGCCGAACTTCTCCTGCATGTCTTGCGTGCTGTACCATTCCTTGATCTCAGGATCGGGAGCTTTCTTTGCAAAGTAGTCATCAATATGCTTTTTGCTCCAATAGGTTTTTCCACGATGAAAGGTTCGTGGAATATTATGTTCCTTAGCGATATGAAATATCCAGGAATCCTTTATGCCATACTTTTCCTTAACTTCAGCTGTGGTGTAGAAATCTGATATTGGAGTTTTCTCTTTGGGTTTATTCTCATTATTGGAAGCAATAATGTAGTCGAACATTTTATCAATATCCGAACGCCGTACAAGAGTTTTCCCATCAAATCTGACTGCTTTGATTTTCGCGTTTTTGATATACCGATAAATTGAGGTACGGCCTACACCTAAAAATGCGGCAACTTCAGTAGGGGTTAAGAACTCTTTTTCAGAATTAGGTTTTAATTCTGTATCATGTTTCAAGTGGAATTCTTGAATTCGTTTTTTTCTAACTCGATCTTTGTATGCGAGGTTTGCGCACCTGTGTGAACAGTATGCGGTAGTGATCTTGTGGGCGGTAAAAATAGTGCCACACCACTCGCATTTCTTTTGAATTTCAATGTTACTAGCCATTTTAATTATCTTTTTAGTTCGCCAAATCTGTTTCATTGCGTACCACAGCGTTCCAAGACGTTCCAGGTTGTCCACCATCTGGCAGACAGTAAACCCGGCTTTTGGCTTGTGAGGTACACAGGAGGTACAAAAAATGGCGTAAAAAGGCTTAGCAACGATTATCAACGATACTTGAGCAACAAAAAAGGCGCCCGTAAAGAGCGCCATATTAATCGATTATAATCAATTCAACTATTTGATAATCAAATATTTACTTGCCGATGCAGAAGTTACTATTTGCAAATATAAGTCGCTGATAATCAGCGTATATTCCTCCAATTATGGGGGACAGATACTATGCCGAGGGACGGAGGAGGGACGGAAAATATACAAGAATCTGCAAATGAAGCTGCCGTCAAAAATAAAATATACAAACATCTGCAAAGACGTTTTTCCAGTTCTTTGTATATTCACATTCGTTAACACGTATTTTTGCAGATTCTTGCAATCGCTGAAAATGGTGTGAAAGAGTAACCTCCAATTTTAGCTTCTTTAGGTACATTTATCTTTGCAGTTCTTTGTATATCTTTGTAATCTGACGAAAAATCGGAGTTTTTTTAAACTCAAAATCGTGTTGTTAAAAAGTGTTGGTTCTCATTTGTCTTAGCCTATAATGTGTTATTCCTTTTCTTTTAATCTTTGATCTTGACCATTCGGCATGACATTAATAGTAGTCGGAAGATAAATGGTTTAGTTTAGGTTATAGATATTTAATATGGGATTAAACTAAACCAAGCCCAGAAATTGATTCGGACTATCGCCCTTTTATATTTTGATGGCAATTGTATCTCTGCTTATAGTTTTTGCACGTTTTTTACTCCCAAATTCACTAAAAACGCGAATTTGAGAATAAATTTCTATAAAAATCGCCGTTATTTGAGGAAAATGTTTGGTTGAACAAAATAAAAAAAGCTATATTTGCAACAAATTTATGCTGGTATTCATAAAATAAACGAAGATGGCTACAAAAATACAGCAAATATTAGAGACGGCGCCCAATGAATCAGTCTTGTTCGGTTCGTGGCTTTCAAGTCATGGATTGGATGCTCGTGGTCAGTATGCTTATATGAAAAGAGGATGGCTTGACCGTATATCGAAGGGTGTTTATAAGATACACGGGACAGAACCAAGCCTATTTGCTGCTGTATCGTCATACAACACGCAACTTAGTAAGAGTTGTGTTGTAGGTGCATATACAGCTTTGGAACTCCGCGGATACTCCCATTACTTGTCAATGGGGAAGCCTAAGGCTTATCTTTTTACTGACAAAAGTAATAAGTTGCCTTCGTGGTTACTAAAAGAGGAGTGGGATATGACTATAAAATACATGACTACATCTTTTCTGGGTGATGAGCTGTTGGGAGTAGAAGCCATGACTATCAATCAACATGATTTGCTTGTGTCATCTCCAGAGCGTGCTATGTTGGAGTGTCTGAACTTGCCGGATGCATCTTCATCTTTGCTCGATATCTATTATGTCATGGAGGGCTTAACTACATTACGTCCCAAGATGGTTCAGACATTATTGGAGGCATGCACCTCTCAGAAAGTGAAACGCCTGTTCCTCTATATGGCAGAAAAGGCTGGTCACTCCTGGTATAAGGCTTTGAAACTGGAAAATGTCAATCTTGGCACATCTAGGTTTATGATAACGTCAACAGGAAAGTACATCAATAAGTATCATATGACAATCTCAAAAGAACTTGCAGAATATGAATGATATAAGATCAAATGTTTATGCGCAGAAGGTTGAGTTGCTACTCCGTCTCATTCCGATTGTGATGGAAGAGGATGTGTTTGCCATACATGGTGGCACCGCCATCAATCTGTTCTTGAAGGATTTGCCTCGTTATTCTGTAGATATTGATTTGACCTATATTCCATTGGCTGACCGTCAGACAAGTTTGGACGACATCAATATGCATCTGAAAGCCATCGCTGAAAAGGCAAAGAAAGCATTCAAAGGAATGCATATTGTTCCCAATTTCAATACTTGCAAACTGTTGTGCGAGTATCGAGGCAAACAGGTGAAGATTGAGGTCAATCAAACCAAGAGAGGAATAGTAGGCGGTGCTGTCCAAACTATACCATTGAGTGAGAAGGCTCAGGAAGAGTTTTCTCTCTTTTGTGAGGCAAATGTTGTACCCCTAACTCTATTGTATGGTGGCAAGATCGCAGCAGCGTTATCACGTCAGCATCCTCGTGATCTGTTTGATGTGAAGTATATGGATATTCCATTGAGTGAATGCCGAGAGGGACTCATCTTCTGTTTGCTTGGCAGCGATAGACCCATCCATGAGTCTTTTGCCCCAAGCATGATTGACCAGCGAGAAGCAATGAAAAACCAGTTTGCAGGTATGACGGATGTTCCTTTTACATACGAAGAGTTTGAAGAAACTCGTGCAAAACTCATTAATGATGTAAAGTTGTTGATGACAGAATCGGATAAGAAGTTCCTGATTAGTTTCGAATCTGGACAACCTGAATGGGAAGGATATGAGTTTGAATATTTCAAGGATTGCCCATCAGTACAATGGAAGTTGCTTAATTTGAAGAAGCTTGCCAAGCAAAATCCGCAGAAGTTGCGAGAGGAGGTGGAGTATTTAAAAGGTGCTTTTTAGTGTATTATGTAGTAGATAATAATAAAATTATGAAACGAGGAATTGAAAACATTGATTTGGGAGACCCGGTTCCTATTAAGATTCCCTATGGTGAAAGAAAACATGTTACCTTTCTTCTTGGTTCAGGTTTTTCTGTACCTTGTGGAATGCCAACATGAAAGCAATTGAATGATTTTGTGCTCAATATTAATAATGAGTCTATTACTTTTGATTTTGCAGGAAAACTTGCAATTTCATATGATGGCCAAAAATACCAAACTGGAAGTCCATATGAGAGTTGCTTGATGTTCTGTTCTGAAGCAATGAAGGAGTATAGTAAAAATCATGAGTTTGATTATGAACAGTTCTTTGATTTTATAAGTAGTGAAGGAATATATGATTCCTTATATGAGAAACTCGCAAAACCATTTCTTTATGCGTTCTCTGACTACCATCAGTTGGTTTTTAATATGAAAACCATTTATATTCAGGTGATAGATCATGAACTGAGGAAAGGAAGAAAAACAGAAATACTTGAACGTGAGATTGCTACTGACAAATTTGGAAGATACGAGAACTTTGTGAAGTATCTTGATAAGCTTTCTATTGACCATGTCGTTGACATCTTCTCTTTGAATCACGATTTGCTTATTGAAAATTTACCAAGAACAAATTGGTTACAACATGAAGGCATATCAGATGGTTTTCATAGCTATAGGTCGCCCTATTATGGAGAACTGGAGTGTAATGGCCATAAAGGAGTGTAATGGCCATAAATATGATTGTAGACTTGAAGAATATAAGGCCTATTACAATACGGCAATTAGGTTATATAAATTACATGGTAGTTTGGATTACCTTATGTTTAAAAGGTGTGATAGTAATGGCTGTTTCTGGAATGACAAAATGATTAAGATACCATATGGAATAGGTGTCGATAAAACGAAGAAACAGAACAAGAAACGTTTGGGCTATATAATGGATTGGATTGAGTATAATCATGATTTCCTTTCAGGAACAAAGTCCAAAATTCACCATTATAATGATAGTTTCTACAAGAAACTGTTCCAACGATTTAGGCATAATCTTAATAAGGCAGAATGCTTAATTGTTATAGGTTATGGTGGACGTGATGCAGGTATTAATAAATATATTCTTGAGTACTTTGATTACCACAATAAGCCTTCATATATCGTGGATCCCTTTTATAGTAGTAACGAAGAACTGAAGCAGTTCGGGGTAATGATTGGAGCTAAACCTATTGAAAAGTCCATAGAGGATTTTCAAGAGATAATGTGGTAAAGATGACATAATTGCTTATGACGGATACATGTCTTGATATAATAACACAGTTAACTGTTGAATTACATAAAGATGACACCTCAAAAGAAAAGTTGGGGACTGGCGTTCTTTATATCAATAGGGAATTTTCTGGAGTGGTATATGTTTTGACGGCCAAACATTGCCTTTTGGGGTTGGGGGAAAAAGGTAGGGTGTCGTTAAGAATTTATAATCCCGATACTAGCACATACGAATACTTTACACCTGTTAAGCAAAGCATTTTGTATCATCCAGTAGATGATGCTGGCATAGTCGTTTTTAATCAACGAGAGCTTACATCGGTTGTATCAAACCTTCCATCAGTGTTTGTTGTTGATAGGAATGTGGGGGGTGATGAAGTTGTAACCAAGGGGTTCCCTATGGCTACTTTTGATCAGACCAACGAGAACGGTGAGTCTTCTTTGGCAATGATCAGAATGAATTACCTCCAAGAAGATACAACTAAGAATGTATTCCAGCTTTCTACAAATGATGACTATAGTGAAGATACAATTGTAGGAATGTCAGGTTCCGGTATTTTTATCGAAGCTTGTGAGGAATTGTATATTAATGGTATTCTCATTAGGTATACTGACGAGGAGCGTGGAAAGGTAATAAGTGCTCAGAGGTTGACTTCCTACAATGAACTGTTGGAAAAGGAGTATAAAAAGAAAATGCCACTGGCTTTCCTTGGGCATCATGGTTTGGGACATAAGACATTTAAAAACAATGTTGATAATTCCGTCGCTAACTTGGGTCCTAGGTATTGTCAGAAAGTTAATGTGAAGACTGGAACGGCCAAGTATTTTGATTGCGTAGCCAAAACACCTGCATATTTTGAAAGATTGAAAAGGAATATAGATGGCTGGTTGACAGAAAAGAGTTACAGAGCCAGAAATGATTCTAGCAGAATCGGTGATTTGGAGGCTCGTCTGAAAGCGATTAGGAACGATTTTACTTCCGCTTTGAAAGAACTGGATACGAGCGTAGAAGCGATTATAGAGTTTTCAGATTTAAATAAACGTATAGATGAATATCTGGAAGAGTTAGAGGATGTTAGGCACAAATTATATTCTGATTTCTCGTCAGTTTATAAAGATGAGAACTTAAGAAAGGAAATAGAGGCAGACGAGTCTAGAATTTCAGAAATATCCCGAGATCTTTATTCATTCAAGGAAGACTATGACGATTTAAAGATTAATCTAGCGAACAACCCCTATATGGTTATCAAAGGCGAAGCAGGATGTGGAAAATCTCACTTGTTAGGAGACGTGGCAAGTAATAGAATAGCTGACGGTTTGCCGACCGTGCTATTATTAGGCACAGACTTCGCGGGAGATACTTATGAGGCCACCATTACGTCGAAGGTCGGATTTACAGGCACATTCCAGGAATTTCTCTCCAGTTTCAATCAGATTGGAGTCCAAGTAGGATCTCGGGCACTTCTGATGATTGATGCACTGAATGAAGGACCTCAGGCTGTATTATGGAAAGACAGACTCTCTGGGCTTATCAAGTCCCTTAAAGACTATCCTGCGATAGGTTTGGTAGTATCAGTGCGTGATACATACTTTAATGATGTTATCCCCGATGGTGTAGAAGATGATTTGAAAGCTACTATTATTGAACACAAGGGCTTTAAGGGCTTGGAATATGAGGCGGTAAGACAGTTCTGTTTAGCGTATGAATTGAACTTACCCAACGTCCCCATCCTGACACCAGAGTTTTGTAACCCTTTATTCCTGAAGATAATTTGCGATACACTTGAAGCTTCTGGAGAGAAAGACTTTCCTAAAGGATTCAATGGCGTTTCAGCACTGTTTAGTCAGTATTTCAATAATCTTGATAAGAAGTTCGCCGAAAAAAGAATTGATTATAAATACAGGAATGTCGTCAGTGCGGCGGTTAAGCTACTTGCATTCCCAGTATTTGAGGCAGAATACAATCTCCTGAAGATGCAGGACGCTGATAAGATAATTCAGCAACATTTCCCAGGCTGTCCCTATTTACTGGCAGACCTCATAGATAACAACGTCTTGCTCAAAACGAAATCACAATATAGTGACGAAAAAGAGGACTGTGTGGTTTTCTCTTATCAGAGGATCAGTGACTTTATAATAGCACGAGAAATTGTCGCCAAGTATCAAGATTGGGAATTATTTGCAGAAAACATAAATACTGACAAGGCTTTACGCTCCATTTTTGTAGACAATCATTGGTCATTTAAAGGAATTTTAGAAGCTATGGCTATCTTAATTCCTGAGAAATATGCTCGTGAGATAACAGATGTTATTCGTTTCATACCAGAAGAAGAGTATGAAAGAACGTATTATACTTGTCTTGACACAATTTCTGAAGCTCAGATTAATAGCCTGTGTTGGCGTTCGATTGAATCCATTAATAAGGAAGCAATAAGGCAGTTTCTTGGCTCTTCATATTGTAGTATTGATTCTGATGGTTGGTATTATAAACTTGTAGAACTCTCAACTATTCCTAATCACCCTTTTAATGCTGATTATTTTCATGCGTTAATGATGGGGCTTACCATGCCAAAGCGTGATGGCATATTCCAATCCTTTTTCAATGGTTGCGCAGGTTACGATGATGATAAGTGTGCAAATCCTTTACGACGTCTGATAGACTGGGCTTGGTCTGACGGAGTGTCTGAAAAGGCTGATCCCGAATCAGCCAGATTAGCAGCCATTATGCTTTGTTGGCTGTTGTCATCAACATATATTAAACACAGAGACGAGGCGACTAAGGCTCTTGTTAACCTTCTTTCTGAACAGGTAGATGTGTTGATTGATACGCTACGCCTGTTTGAGGACGTAGATGATATGTATGTCTATGAGCGGTTGTATGCAGTGGCTTATGGTGTTGCATTGCGGACTTCGTCACGCAATGGACTGACGAACCTTGCAAGATATGTGTATAAAACCATATTTAAGCATAACAATCCCCCAAAAGATGTTTTGCTGCGAGACCATGCAAGAAATATCGTGGAATATGCCAAATACAAGGTGGAATTGACAGCTGTTGATATGAAAAAGGTTCGTCCTCCGTATACGAGCATACTTCCCACATGGCCTACCGATGATGAGGTTAAATACCTCCACGTTGATTATAATGAACCAGACTTCAAGGAAAGAAAAGGTCCGGAGCAAAACCAGATTTGGGAATCAGTAAAAGGAGGGCTGGCGGATTTTTGGAATAAGCTGGCAGGGCCCAAAATCGAAGATTTCTATCCTATATCTATTGCAGAAGAAAAGGAATATGAGAAAGCTTTGAGATTATTCAAGGGAGATATGAGGAAGTTGGCAAAGATTATGTCTGAGGCAAAAGCAATCAGAAACTTAAGTGGAAGAACTGCATCAGAAAGCAAAACAATTCACGATAGACTGTTTGAAACGCTTGAAAATAGTTTCAACCAGATGATGACAATAGAGCAATCGAAGGCAATGAATGAAGTACTGATTCCTTTTAAGATGAAGGAACTGCCTTTACAGAATCACTATTGTCGTTTTTCGACAGGCGGAGTGAGGAACTGGTTGGTTAAGAGAGCATACGATTTAGGCTATGATGCAAATTTGCATGGCAATTATGATCGTTTCGCAAAGGACTGGATGTTTCGGAATTCGGATAATAGAATAGACCGCATAGGGAAAAAATATCAGTGGATAGCCTTCCATGAGATTATGGGGATATTAGCTGACAATTACAAATATAAGGATGATGATGCAAACAATGGAGCTGGGGGATATGAGTTGTTTCATGGAACGTGGCAATCTTTTCTGAGGAATATCAATCCTTCAATGATTGCAAGGGTTAATAACGTTGATCGTGATGATCCAGATGATAGCAGGGAGATAGAAGAACAGGAATGGTATAAGGACGAAGAGTTCGATAACTGGAAGTATTCTGGTACAAACGAATCATGGGCATCCATGGTTAGAGATTTGCCAGATCCTGTTTCCTTAATCCAAAAGTTGGATGATGATGGGATAGAATGGTTGACACTGAATAATTCCAGAAGTTGGGATGAACCCAAAGATATTGGTAAGGAAAAATATGATCATAATCTCTTAAAGCATGATGTGTTTTTGGCCGCAGATGCCATTCTCGTAAAGCGACAAGACAAAGAAAGGGCTATACAGTCTTTGGATGACAGAATTTTATGGGATGGTATTGAAATACCTACCGATGACTGGCAGCATCTGGTGAACAGGGAAAAATATTGGTCTCCAGCATATAAGGACGTTTACAGAGGTCGGCAGGGTTGGTCAAACTCAATAGAAGGGCTTGATGTATCTTATATTTATTCTTGTGAGAAAGCTTGCGGTTATATAGAAGGTGATTGTTCTGGAACTATCAGAAATTATAGCATTCCGTGCAGGCTTATATTTGAGGGCATAGGAATGGAGTATGATTCACATGACGGTCAATATCTGGATAAAGATGGCAACCTTGTGGCGTTTACATATGGGTATGACCAGATTCTGGTTAAGAAAGAGCCTCTTTTACAGTTCCTTGGCCAAAGAGGACTGGCCATATTGTGGATTGTACGAGGCGAAAAGCGTGTATATATAAGTGGAGGAATGGGATGTCAGTGTTTATATGCTCCATGTGGCGTATATTATTTGGATGATAATAATGTCCCTGAAGGTGTTCTTAAAACATATAAAAGAGTGTGATATGAGGCTTTTTTGTTATAGGGCAAAGTGTGGAGATGCGTTTCATCTACAGTATAAGGGTGAAAGCGGCAAGTGTTGTAACATATTACTTGATATGGGCTATTCCAAGACCTATACTCAAGTGTTGAAAGGTGTTATTTCAAATATTATAGGGCGTTCTGAACAGATTGATGCTTTATTTTTGTCTCATATTCATGATGATCACATTGGCGGTGCCAGTAGATTCATAAAAGATATTCAGCTAAATTCTACTTTAAGGAATGCTGTTGGTAAGTGGATTTATAATGCACCAAGAAAGTATGATTTTGAACAAGCTCCCGATAATAAGAAGGGAGTATTGTGTGGGATAGTCTCAGGGGATAAGATATATGAGCACATTATATCATATACCCCCTCAGATTTATGTGATATCGTAGAAGGGATGTCTTTCTGTATTGATGGAATGACAGTAACAATCCTTTCTCCTGATGAGAGCAAACTAACCCTTCTTAGAGAAAAATATTCAAACAATCGTCCTCTTTGCAAGTCAGAAACAGATGAGGTTAGTGTTGAGGCCGGTAATGTGGTGGATGATTATGCTACTCCGCTGAATGAGTTTAAACCTGATATTTTTCATGAAGACTTAAGTGTTGAGAACGCCAGCAGTATAGCCGCGTTGTTTGAATGTGAAGGAAAAACAGTCTTATGGATTTCCGACTCAGTGCCATCCGTTATAATACACTCATTGTCTAAACTTGGATATAGTGAGGCAAACAAACTTCGTTGTGATGTTGTCTTGGTTTCGCATCATGGAAGTGCGGCGAATAATAGCTTGGCTCTATTAAAGATGATTCAATGTGACAAGTATATTTTTAGTGCTGATGGAATTAATCGCCATTGTCTGCCAAATAAAGAAACTATTGCAAGAATCATATTTGCATCTTCGAAGCTACCTGTAACGTTATATTTTAATTATGATGATGGACGATTGATGAGAATGTTTAAACAAGATGAACCAGAGTATGTGAAATCTGTTATTGACATACATTATTTGCGTGATATGGAAGGAATCGTTTTTTGAAGGCTATTTGATCGCCTACATTAAGCTTGCTAATAGAAAACGAAATGTTCTTGTATTTCCATTTTGTCGTATCACTTCAGAAGCAAGAATTATAGGGGTCTTATTAATCCCCTTTGAAAAAGGGATGGAAAAAGAATATACGAATCATCTCCGATGAAATCTTTTTGTCCCTCGAAGAAAAAGTGTAATCTCGGGGGACAGCTGGGGGACAAATTTGGCGAAAAACGGCAAATATGGACGTTAAAAAACAAAAATCTGCAAATATGGGCATTATTCATAGTGCTTGAAATAAAGCAAATTATGAGCAATATTTGCAGATGGTATGTTTTTCTTTGCAAAAATCACTTTCCCACGCAAAAGTGCTTGAATATATTCCCTAATACTTCATCTGTTGTGACATCACCTACGATGTCGGAGAGGTGGAAAATACATTCTCGAAGATCTTGAGAGATAAAGTCACCTGAGAGATCGTTGTTTAATCCGTCTTGTACGCGATGGATGGCATCCAATGCATGGCTGAGCGCTTCGTAGTGCCGCACGTTGCTGACCACAACATCGTTTTGTGAGAGTACCGGAATTTGAGCCGATTCGACAAGCATGGATTGGAGCTCATTGATTCCTTGCTTTTGTTTGGCCGATATCGGGATGGTCTTTGTCTGCTTCGGGAAGCCTGACAGATCAATCGGAATGTTTTCTGCCATGTCTGATTTGTTGAGTACCAAAATGAGCTGCTTGTCTTGGCATAATGGCAGGATCTTTCCGGATAACTGGGTGATTTGCTGAGAAGCTTCCGATAAATCAATAACCCAAAGAACAATGTCTGCCTGTTCCAGTTTCTGGAAGGTGCGTTCGATTCCCAGGTTTTCGATGGTGTCGTGTGTATCACGGATACCAGCGGTGTCGATAAAGCGGAATTGTAGTCCCTGGATGTACATCGTGTCTTCAATCACGTCGCGTGTGGTTCCGTGAATGTCGCTAACAATGGCCTTTTCTTCGTTCAGCAGGGCATTGAGCAGCGTTGACTTTCCGGCATTGGTTTCACCGATGATGGCGACAGGAATACCGTTCTTGATGGCATTCCCCACTTTGAACGAATGAACAAGGTGTGAAATGACCTGCTCGATTTGTACGGCAAGTTCTTTCAGCTCGGACCGGTCGGCAAATTCCAGCTCTTCGTGATCAGCGAAATCAAGTTCGAGTTCCATCAGTGAAGTTATGTGCAGGAGTTTGGCACGCAGCTCTTTTAATTCCTGACTGAATCCGCCACGCATCTGACTCAGGGCGAGCCGGTGCTGACCAGCTGATGTGGAGGCAATCAGATCGGCTACGGCTTCGGCCTGACTCAGGTCCATTTTCCCGTTCATGAATGCCCGTTGTGTGAATTCTCCCGGCTTTGCCAGGCGGCAACCTGTAGCAACCAGCAGTTGCAAGATACGTTGCTGGATATATACTGAACCGTGACACGTGATTTCGACTGTGTCTTCGCCGGTGAATGAATGTGGGGCACGAAACAAAGCCATCATGACATCATCGACAGCCTCACCCTTTTCTACAATGGTTCCGTAGGTGAGCGAATAGGCTGGCTGCAGTGCGAGCGATTTTCCTGCCTTCCGGGGTTGAAAGATCCGGTCGCAAAGCGAAATGGCTTCCTTTCCGGAGATACGGATGACGGCAATGCCTCCCACACCGGGAGCCGTCGAGATGGCACAGATGGTTTCGTTTGTCATAGGAGTGATGTTTAATTATACGGTTATCAATTCATATTCCTGAGTTCCGATACCGATCTTCTCGGCATGTTCCAGACCTGCCTGCCAGTTTGTATCTGGATGGATGATGTGGAACTTGTCGGCTCCTTCCAAATGTTCGTGCGGATGTTTCTTCGACAAGCAGTTGTCTGTTTGCAAGGTCGGTGCATTGATGACCAGGTCGGCACAAGCCTTGTCGAGAGCTACGGGATCGAACGAAGCGGCAATACCCAAATCAGGTACGATGGCAGCATCGTTGTGGTTCCAGCAGTCGCATTCCGGTGATACATTCATGATGAAGCTGATGTGGAAGTTCGGTTTGTCGAGCAACACAGCCTTGGTGTATTCTGCGATTTTGCAGTTCAGGTTCTCGGATGTATCCCAAGAAGCCAGTACAGCACCGTCGTATTGGCAAAGAGCCACGCACTGTCCGCAACCCACACACTTGTTATAGTCGATGACAGCCTTGCGGTTCTCGTCGAGGTGGATGGCTTCGTGGCGACAATGTTTAACGCAGATGTTACAGCCTTTGCAGTGGTCACGGTCTATTTTCGGCTGAGAAGCTCCGTGCAGTTCCAGCTTGCCGGCTACACTGACGCAACCCATACCCAGGTTCTTCAATGCGCCGCCAAAGCCCGTCTGTTCGTGTCCTTTGAAGTGATTCATCGTGATGATGACGTCGGCATCGGCAATAGCCGAACCGATTTTAGGCGCCTTGCAATATTCGCCGTTGATTTCGATCTCGCGGCATTCCGTTCCTTTCAGTCCGTCGGCGATGATGACATCACATTGGGCAGAAATCGGGTTGAATCCGTTTTCCATCGCGCTTTTCAAGTGATCCACAGCGTTGGCGCGGCGGCCCGAATATAAGGTATTACAATCGGTCAAGAATGGTTTTCCGCCCAGCTCACGGATGATGTTTGCCATGCGGGCGGCGTAGTTCGGACGGATATAAGCCAGGTTGCCCGGCTCGCCAAAATGAATTTTAATCGCTACAAACTGTTTCTGAAAGTCGATGCCTGCAATGCCGGCACGCTTGACAACACGCTCCATCTTGTCGAGCAAGTTACTGGACGGCGTTGTTCTCAGATTAGTAAAATAAACTTTTGAAGGTTCCATATTTCTTTATTGGTTTTGCCAGCAAAGGTAACAATTTTTTTCGGGGGCAGCGTCAATCAGCCTATGCAATATTGCGTGGCGTACAGGCTTCATTTCAATTGAGTATCGGAGGGATGTTTTGCCTGAAGGGACGATTCCATTCTCCTACATTTGATAG
>OMFJ01000753.1_pt1 | contig 13349 bp, 6 predicted proteins | sample 1674351 | NCBI WGS metagenome assembly OMFJ01 (sample SAMEA103958164, study PRJEB25191) | human gut metagenome | biome: human-associated habitat [ENVO:00009003]; feature: intestine environment [ENVO:2100002]; material: feces | place: Germany | collected 2013/2015
CGCATAAATCTGGGTTGTTTTTATGCTCTTGTGCCCTAACATGGAACTCACCGTTTCAATGGGTACGCCATTGGAGAGGAACACCGTCGTGGCTGCCGTGTGGCGGCTCTGATGCCATGTGATGTGCTTGGTGATGCCGCAACGCTTGGCGACGGCTCGAATTCCGTGCAGGCAGGTCATGTAATGGGGGACGGGGAATATCCTGCCGTCTTCACACAATCCCCGGTACTTGTCGATAATCCGCTTGGCGATGTCAAGCAGGCGGATGTTGGAAACGACACCCGTCTTCTGGCGGTTGATGTTGATCCACTCGTGGTCGTCGAAGTAGGTTCGGATATTCTCCTCCGTGAGATTGCGCATGTCGGCGAAGGACAAGCCCGTGAAGGCGCAGAACAGGTAGAGGTCACGGTAAAGCTCCTGCTTGGCGTTTTTCAGTTTGCCTTCCATCAGCTGGCGGATTTCGTCTTTCGTCAGAAAACTGCGTGTCGTTTCCTCCTTCTTGATTTCGTACTCCCGGAACGGGTCGCGTGTGAGCCACTCGTTGTTGATGGCGATGAACACCATCGTCCGGAGCGGGCATACGTAAAGCCACACGGTGTTGGTGCAGCAGTGCTTGTCCGTGCGCAGGAACATCTCGAAGTCGGAGATGAAGGCGGGCGTAAGCTCTTTCAGCGCGATGTCCTTCACGCGGTAGCGGATGGAGAGGAACTCTTGCAGGTGCTTGTAAACGGTCTTGTATTTCAAGAGTGTACCTTTGGCTTTCATGCCGGCCTCCACCTGTTTCTCGTAGTCCTCGTTGTGCTGGCGGAACACCTGCATCAGCGTGTGGTAGCGGTGTTCCAGTCCGAGAAAGGCGTTCTTCACCTTCTCCGCCGTGACGAAGTTGTCACGCTCCATGATTTCCTGATAATGCCTGTTGATGCGTACCCGCATCTTGTCAAGCATACGGTTCGTTTCGAGTGCCGCCGTGCTTCTGCCCGTGACACGTCCACCTTTGGTGTCCCACAGTTTCGGATCGACAGTCAGTTTGCAGCTGAACTGTGTCTGGCTGCCGTCCACCGTGATGCGTCCCATGACGGGAACTGTCCCGTCCTTTTTCACTACCTGACGCTTGAGGTAGTAGATTACTGAAAATGTACTCTTCATTGTCCTTAATTTTTGGGTTTCAAAATTAGTTGGTGAAGAGTCCGGTGTTGGTACGCAAAACGGGGAGGAACGGCGCAATCTTTTTCCGTAACCTGATTTTTCGCATGAGTTATGGATAACTCACTATTCCTTAGAGCCTTGTTTCGCTATTCGTACCCGTTTGTCGCATTTTCGGGCATGGTTACGAACAAGTAACGTAGCGGCGTCAGGATTTGGCTTCGGCAGGGATTGTAATGGCTTCACGGATTATCGCCACTTCAACCAAAACCCTTGTAACTCAATTCTATCACTATATCTTTCCGCATTTCACTTTTTTGTAGTAACTTTGCGGAGAAAAACTAACTAATATATGATATTCATGAAAACACAATCTAATTTTTATCTATTTCTTATCGCTTTGATTTCTGCTATGGGAGGTTTCCTGTTTGGATATGACTGGGTGGTAATCGGAGGAGCAAAACCTTTTTATGAACAATATTTTGGTATAGCTGGTAACCCTGTTATGCAGGGATGGGCTATGAGCAGTGCCTTGATTGGTTGTTTGTTTGGGGCGCTAAGTGCCGGTAAGCTGAGTGACCGTTTGGGACGTAAGCCTATTTTGATTTTGGCGGCAGGATTATTTATCTGTACGGCTGTCGGTACAGGGGCGGTGCATTCTTTTACTTTCTTTAATGTATTTCGTTTGGTGGGGGGCTTTGCCATTGGGATTGCTTCCAGTTTGTCACCTATGTATATAGCAGAAATAGCTCCGGCACATTTGCGGGGACGGTTTGTGTCCATCAATCAGTTGACGGTAGTGTTAGGTATCTTGACTTCTCAGATTGTTAATTGGCAGATAGCCGAGCCTGTGGCATTAGGAGCTACTCATGAAATGATCCGTGAATCATGGAACGGACAGATGGGATGGCGCTGGATGTTTTGGGCAATGACTGTCCCGGCCGCCTTGTTCTTTGTTTTTAGTTTTATATTACCGGAGAGTCCTCGTTGGTTAGCCTCTTCGGGAAAGCGGGAGGCTGCACTCAAGGTGTTTACCCGTATGGGAGGAAAGGAATATGCTGTTACCGAGTTGGCTGCTATAGAAGCTGTTTCAGCCTGCCAGACGCAAGAAGGAGGCTACCGTCAATTATTAAATCCTGCTATGTATAAAGTGTTGACTATAGGTGTTGTTATGGCTATTTTGCAGCAATGGTGTGGCATTAATGTTATTTTTAACTATGCACAGGAAATATTTATGGCGGCAGGTTATGGCGTGTCTGATGTCTTGATGAATATTGTGGTGACCGGTATTACAAATGTCATATTTACTATTCTAGCCATGTTTGTAGTAGATCGCTGGGGACGTAAGGCATTGACATTGATCGGATCATTTGGCTTGGCAGTAATTTATACCTTTATGGGAGCCGCTTATTATTTTCATATCACAGGAGTTGTTCTATTGATTATTGTCGTGATGGCCATTGCTTGTTATGCCATGACTTTGGCTACAGTGATGTGGGTCATTATATCCGAAATCTTCCCGAACCGCATCCGTGGTGTTGCCATGTCCGTCTGCACCTTTGCTTTGTGGGCGGCTTGCTTTATCCTGACTTATACTTTCCCAATGTTAAATAGTGGCTTGGGAGCTGCCGGAACATTCTGGTTGTATGGATTGATTTGTCTGGGTGGAGGAATTTTTGTTGTATTCCGGTTGCCGGAAACGAAAGGGAAGAGTTTGGAAGAGATAGAAAAGGAATTAGTGAAATAACAATCATTTATTATGGAAAAAATAACTCAATATTTAATTCAAAGTACTGTACAGGGTAGTGAGGTACGTGCATGGGAAGAAGATATCATGCTTCCTACCTATGAGATAGGAAAGGAAGAGAAGAATCCTATTTTTCTTGAAAAAAGGGTTTATCAGGGAAGTTGCGGATCAGTCTATCCTTATCCGGTGGTAGAGAAGATTTCAGATAAAAAAGCAGACAAGAGGTATCATGCATTGTTTATCGAGAATGAATACATCAAGGTGATGATACTTCCCGAGTTGGGTGGTCGTATACACATGGCTTATGATAAGGTGAAAAAACGTCATTTTGTTTATTACAACCAAGTTGTGAAACCGGCATTGGTGGGATTGACAGGACCTTGGATTTCTGGAGGCATCGAATTTAACTGGCCTCAGCATCACCGTCCTTCTACTTTTTTGCCTACTGATTTTTTGATAGAGGAAAATGCGGACGGCAGTAAGACCATATGGTGTAATGAAGTGGAAAGAATGTTCCGCACCAAAGGTATGCAGGGATTTACGCTTTATCCGGGCAAAGCTTATATAGAAATAAAAGTGAAGATTTATAATCGTACGTCTTTTCCTCAGACTTTTTTGTGGTGGGCCAATCCTGCAGTAGTAGTCAATGACCATTATCATTCGGTATTTCCACCTGATGTAAATGCGGTGTTTGATCACGGCAAGCGCGATGTTTCTTCTTTCCCTATTGCTACAGGAGTTTATTATAAACAAGATTATTCTGCTGGTGTGGATATCTCTAACTATGCGGGTAAATATTTATTAACGGCGACTGCGCGTTACGACGGTTCTTCTAAATTTGCTAAAGGAAATCAGTGGGGTATTTTCCCGTCTGTGTCTGCAGCTTGGAATATTACAGAAGAAAAGTTCATGAAAAATCAGACAATTTTTGATCAGTTAAAGTTACGTGCTGGTTTTGGTATTGTTGGTAATCAGAATATTGATGATTTTGCCTATTTATCTTTATATAATGTCAGCTATACGGGTACTTCCGATACAGGTTATACAAATTCTTTTGTTTCCAATGGGCGACGTGGTACTCCGGATATTAGTTGGGAGAAACAAAAACAATGGAATTTAGGAGTAGATATGGCTTTCTTACAGAATAGAGTACGTTTGTCTGTTGATGCTTTCTTGATAAAAAATAAGGATTTGTTAATGAGTCATTCGTTACCTACGACTACTGGTTTCAGTAGTACTATTGAAAATATAGGTGCGATTGAAAACAAAGGTTTGGAATTTGCTTTGAATGCCAATTTGGTAAGAGCTAAAGATTTTGAATGGAATTTTGCAGCTACATTGTCTATGGATAAAAATAAGGTAACTCGATTATATGGTGATAATGATGTTGTATATAATGTAGATAGTGATCGTAATATTCAAAAAGAAGGTAATTTATTCCTTGGTGAGTCTCGTAACACAATTTATATTTGGAAAACAGGTGGAATTGCCCAAGAAATTGATATGGATCGTTTGAATAAAATAAATTGGAATGGATATAATGTGAATCCCGGTGATTTGTATCCATTGGATTATGATAATAATGGACAGATAGATCAAAATGACCGTGTTGTAATTGGTTCCACTGATCCTAAGTTTTATGGCGGTTTTTCTACAGATTTTTCTTGGAAGGGATTGTCTTTAAATGCAGTATTCAGTTATTCTTATGGGGCTAAAAAATTGAGTCCTTGGTATGAAACTTTGATTGGAAGTACTGGATCTGGAGTCGCATCAACGGATTTGTTGGATCGTTGGACTCCTGAAAATACAGATGCTGAATTTCCACGTGTGTTGGCTGGCTTTGATTATAATCATTATGGTGCAAGTTCTATGGATTTTAGTGTACAGAAAGCTTCTTTCTTGCGTTTGTCTGCTCTGACATTGGCCTATACTTTCCCAACTAAAGTGATAAATGCTCTGAAACTGGCTAACCTGCGTGTTTATGCCACTGGTTCTAATCTTTTTTGCTTAACTAATTATAATGGTTATGATCCGGAAACTGGTGATTGGTATCCTCCTACACGTATGTATACTTTTGGTCTTAATTTGGCTTTTTAATGGAAGGATAGAATAAATAGTCTAATTTTAAAAGAAAACACAACAATGAAAAAGATATATAGATATAGTGCGATATATGCTTTGGCTTTGTCCTTTGCACTGAATACTTCTTCTTGCTCAGACTTTCTGCAAGTAGAACCTACGGGATCTTTGACTGAGGAACAAGTATTTGAAAAAATAGATAATGTAGAACCTTTAGTTCTTGGATTGTATAAGAGTTATAGGGGCTGTAAAGAAGGGCGTAATGGATTGATGCCTTATTTGGGGACAGATGAAACACAGCAGGGTAATTATCAGTTGATTTCTTCAGGAGATCAAGCTGGTATGGATAAATATAATGGACAGTTGAATCCTACATCTACTCAGGTTAGTTCTATTTGGAACAACCGTTGGCCGGCTGTCGTTTCAGCTGCTAAAGCTATATATGCATTGGGTATGACCACTGAAGAACCGGAACGTGCTAAACAGTTGATGGGAGAGGCATGCTTTATTCGTGGTTTATTAATGTTTGAATTAAGTATGTATTGGGGTGAAATCCCTGTGATAGATATGAACCGTACTGATGAATTGGGCTTGGGACGTCAACCTTTAAAGACTGTATGGGAATATATTATTAATGATTTTATTACTGCTACCAATAATTTGCCTGAGTCTTATAATAGTGAACCGCAGCGTGCTACTGTTGGGGCTGCATGGGCCATGTTAGGAAAGGCTTATATGGCAGCTCCGGAAGAGACAGGATTACGGGATTTTGCCAAGGCTGATGAATGTTTTAAGACTATTATCAATATGGGACGATATGAATTACTAAATGATTATGCTGACTTGTATCGTTATGATAATCCTAATACAAAAGAGTCATTGTTTGAGTTGCAATTTAATAATGTATATCCTGATTGTAATTATTGGGAGTTTGATTGTGGTTCTCGTGCATGTGACTCTTGGTTTGGTCAGGGATGCTCTTTCTCTGGTTACGACTTTCTAGTTCCGACTCCTTTTGCTTATAAGACGGTAGAAGAAGGTGGCATTTGGGAAGATGGAGATTTGCGTAAAGAAGAAGCATTGCGTTATGATTTTACGTATTATACTAATAAATATTCAGAAGATGGAACATTCGAATATGTAACTCCTGATTTGTCAAAGACTCAATGGACGGGAACTACAGATGAATTGGAACCGCATATAAAGAAATATGAAGACTATCGTACAGATATTCTTTCAGGGCTTGGCATTAATAACATGTGGAATTCTGGTAAGAACTTTTCAATGATTCGTTATGCTGATATATTATTATTGCATGCTGAATGTCTGAATGAATTAGGACAGACTTCGGAAGCAGTACAGATCGTGAATAATCAAATTCGTACTCGTGCATGGGGAGGAAACTTGCCAGAAGATAAGAAATGGAATTCGGGAATGAGCAAAGATGAATTCCGTGATAAGGTAATGGATGAACGTTTGCGTGAACTTTGTTTCGAAGGTTGGAGACGTATTGATTTGCTTCGTACTAATAAATTTGTAGAATTGATAAAAGAACGTAACCGTTGGGCAAAAGAATCAGGAACAATTCAAGATTTCCATAAGCGCTATCCTATTCCTGATACTGAAATTAAAACAAATGATGCATTCGGCCCTGAAGATCAGAATCCGGGATATAGCAAATAAATTGTTTCTATCCATATAAATTAGAAGCATCAGGAGGAAACATCTGCTTCCTACCTGATGCTTTTTCTTTTTCTGAAATTTGGAATAATATGAAAATAATACATAAAATAGAAACTTATACCTCTGACGGAGAACCTGTATTACGATTTACTGTGATGAATTCTTCAGGAGTCTATATGGAATTCACGAATTGGGGGGCTCGTTGGATTACAGCTTCAGTACCTGATGTTCAAGGAGCATTGGACAATGTGCTGATTGGTTATGATTCCTTGGCCGGTTATTTGGAAGATTCTTATTATATGGGGGCAACCATCGGCAGATTTGCCAATCGTATAGCCGATGCTTCTTTTACAATAGATAGGAAAACCTTCCATTTGGAGGCTAATGATGGGAATAACACCAATCATGGCGGTTTTTCTGGCTTTCATAACAAGGTGTGGCAGTGGGAAGAATTACCGGATGGCATCCGTTTTAGTCTGTATTCGCCAGACGGAGAAGGAGGTTTTCCGGGAAATATCCGCGTGATAACAGACTATCGTTTCAATGAGGACAATGAACTTTCTGTACGGCATTATGCGGAAACTGACTGTGCTACTTACATCAATATGACAAATCATGCATATTTCAATTTGTGTGGTAAGGGAAAAAAGATAACGGAGCATCGGTTGCATATTCCGGCCGACCGGATATTGGATACTACCCCGGCATTTATTCCTACGGGAAAAAGAATGAATGTTAAAAATACGCCATTTGACTTTACTTCCCTAAAACCAATAGGTACAGACCTGTATGCTGACCATGAGCAATTACTTTGGAATAAAGGATATAATCATTGCTATATATTGAAAGATGAAATATCTGTGGAGATGTTAGAGGCTGCCTCTTTATACGAACCTGTTACAGGACGAAAAATGACAGTGATGACAGATTTGCCTGCTGTTCTTTTGTATACAGCGGGATATTATGACCGACCGGATACAGCCATCTGTTTGGAAACACAATTTTATCCGGATACTCCTTCTCATTCGGATTTTCCTTCTTGCCTGGTGTTACCGGAGAAAGCTTATGAACATTGTACCTTGTTTCATTTTCAAGTGCAAAAAGAGGAATAGATGATTGATAAATATGAAAAGACTATAATATGAAAAACGTAAAAAAAACATGGGTTGCATTAGCCCTAATGGGATGTATGCAAGTACTGCATGCCCAAACTGTATATTTACATAGCGATAACCCACAGATGAGATGGAAATTAAAGCCTCAGGCTGAAGTCGGAACGGATGTGAAATCACTTTGCGAAAACGGATATAATGTTTCTGCCTGGGTAGATGCTGTTGTGCCTGGAACAGCTTTTAACTCGTATGTAATAGCAGGGCTGGAAAAAGATCCTAACTTTGGTGACAATATTCATCAAGTAAACCGCGACAAATACGACCGTAGCTTTTGGTATCGTACTACATTCCGTGTTCCTGCCGATTTTACAAAAGAATTGATATGGTTGAATTTTAATGGGGTAAACCGTCGTGCGGAAGTCTATCTGAATGGAACATTATTAGGTAAACTGGATGGGTTTATGCATCGTGGACATTTTAATATCACTTCACTAGTAAATCGTGATAAAGAAAATGTATTGGCTGTACTTGTCCATATACCTGATACTCCATTGGCTAATCAGGGCAGCCCTACCTATTTGTCTAGTGGTGGATGGGATTGGATGCCTTATGTGCCGGGGTTGAATAGTGGTATAACTGATAAGGTATTTCTTACGAATACGGGAACAGCTACTTTAATTGATCCTTGGATACGTACAAATTTACCTACCCGTGCCAGAGCTGATTTGAGTGTGGCGCTTGATGTCAAGAATAACTCGGTCGAAAAGACGAAGGTATTGGTGCGCGGAACAATTACTCCGGGAAACATTATTTTTCAAAAAGAATTAGAGGTGAATGCCCATACTACTGAACAGGTGAAGTTTGACAAACGTTATTTCCCACAACTGTGTATAGACCAGCCGCGTCTGTGGTGGCCGAATGGATATGGAGACCCCAATCTTTATCATTGTAAGTTCGAGGTGATGGTGGATGGAAAGGTTTCGGAAACGAAAGATGTTTCTTTTGGTATAAAGAAATATTCTTATGATAAAGAAGGTAATACATTCCATGTTTATATTAATGATGTTCCGGTATTTGTCAAAGGGGCGAATTGGGGAATGTCTGAATATATGCTTCGTTGCCGTGGCGAGGAATATGATACCAAAGTCCGCCTGCATAAGGAAATGAATTTTAATATGATACGTAATTGGCTCGGTTCTGTTACAGATGATGAATTCTATGAGGCGTGTGATAAATATGGCATTATGGTATGGGACGATTTTTGGATAAACTCTAATCCGAATTTGCCTTATGACCTCAATGTGTTCAATAATAATATGATGGAGAAAATCAAACGTGTTCGTAATCACCCTAGTATAGCCGTGTGGTGTGGCGATAATGAGTCCAATCCTCAGCCTCCTTTGGAAGGATGGATGGCGGAAAATATCAGGACTTTTGATGGAGGTGATCGTTATTTTCAAGCAAACTCTCATGCTCAGGGCTTGACCGGTAGTGGTCCGTGGGGAGCATTTGAACCCCGCTTTTATTTTACTAAATATCCTGATGGCTTGGAAGGAGATCCGGCGCGTGGCTGGGGATTTCGTACAGAAATTGGCACAGCTGTAGTTCCTACCTTTGAAAGCTTCAAGAAATTTATGCCCAAGGAGAACTGGTGGCCTCGTGATGAAATGTGGAACAAGCACTATTTTGGCCAAAATGCTTTTAATGCAGCTCCCGATCGTTATGATGCTTCTATAACCAAAGGTTTTGGCAAGCCCGAAGGGATTGAAGATTATTGCCGTAAGGCTCAGCTTGTCAATATTGAATCTAATAAGGCTATGTATGAGGGTTGGCTGGATCGTATGTGGGAGGATGCATCAGGCATCATGACTTGGATGGGACAGTCGGCATATCCGTCTATGGTTTGGCAAACTTATGATTATTATTATGATTTGACAGGAGCTTTCTGGGGGGCAAAATCAGCTTGTGAACCGGTGCATATTCTTTGGAACCCTGTGACGGACGGTGTGAAGATTGCTAATACCACAGCACGTGATATGGAAGGTTTGACTGCTGAAGTAAAAGTTTACAATATGGATGGGAAATCTGTGGAGGCTTATACCCAATCAGCCATCGTAAACTCTCCTAGCAATTCTACGGTGCAATGTTTTACGATAGGTTTCAATAAAGAGCGTAAAAATCTGTCATTGAATAAGCCGACTTTTGCTTCAAGTACCACTTATGGACAGCCTTCGGATGCTACGGATGGGAAAAAAGATACCCGTTGGGCAGCGGCAAAAGCGGAAAATGAATGGATTTATGTGGATTTGGGCAGTGTACAACCTGTAGGTGGAGTTCGTTTGGATTGGGAGGCGTCTTTTGGTAAGGGGTATAAAATTCAGGTTTCTGATGACGCCAAGACTTGGAAAGAAGTGTATAAAACTGATGAGGGACGTGGAGGAGTCGATGAAATTACTTTCCCTGAAGTCGATGCCCGCTATGTACGTATGTTTGGTATTGAACTAGGTTGGTGGTTTGGTTATTCATTATGGAGTTTTGATGTATTGGGTGGAACACAGCCTAGTGAGGGTTTGAGCGATGTACATTTTATCCGCCTGACGTTGAAAGATAAATCAGGAAAGATCGTATCAGAAAACAATTACTGGCGTGGCAACGACCGTCTGGACTTTACGGCTTTGAATACTTTGCCAAAAGCTGAACTGAAAACTTCTTCCAAGTTAATTCGTAAGAATGGTGAGGCGGAGATACAAGCGGTCATAACACTTCCGAAATCGGCTAAGGGAGTAGCTTTTGCTGTACATGTGCAGGCTGTTCGTACTTCGGATGGCGAACGCATTCTGCCGGCATTGATGAATGACAACTATTTTACGTTGATGCCAGGAGAAACAAAGAATTTGAGCATTACATTTGATGAGAATTTGTTGCAGGGCGACAAATATAAGTTAGTGGTAACTCCTTATAATAACAAATAATTCAGATTAGTATGTGTACTAATAAATTTATTCTGTTCTGTATGGGGATAGTGATGAGTGTATCATCTTCAGCTTGGGCTGGAGATGACATCCCTCTCTATAAAGACAGGACATCCCCAATAGAGAAGCGTGTAGACGACCTTATGTCTAGAATGACATTGCACGAAAAGGTATTACAATTGCAGAATCGTGCGTCTGGCCGGTTGGATGAGATTGACCGGATCTTCTCGGGGGAAAGTTATGGGACAACTCATGAAATGAGTATGTCTGCTTATGATTGCGCCGTGATGTATAAAGAATTACAGCATTATATGCGTACTAAGACTCGTTTGGGAATTCCGTTGTTGACTTCTGCTGAGGGCATACAGGGTATTATTCAGAATAATTGTACGCTGTTTCCTCATGCTTTGGCGCAGGGAAGCACTTTCAATCCTGAATTAATACAACAAATGACTGAGGCGGCTGGCGAAGAGGCTAAGGCGATAGGTATTCATCAAATTCTTTCTTCGGTTTTTGACATTGCCCGCGAGTTACGCTGGGGACGTATTGAAGAAACATACGGAGAAGACCCTTATCTGATAGCGGAAATGGGAGTGGCGTTTATCAAAGGGTATCAAAAACACAGAATTACTTGTATGCCCAAGCATTTTGTAGCCCATGGCACTCCGTCTGGAGGCTTGAATTGTGCGGGAGTAAGTGGAGGAGAACGTGAATTGCGTAGTCTTTATCTTTATCCGTTCCGTAAAGCTATAAGGGAAACTTCTCCGTGGGCGGTGATGACTTGCTACAGTGCGTATGATGGAGTGTCGGTTACAGGTTCTTCTTATTATATGACTGATATTCTTCGGGGAGAACTGGGCTTTAAAGGATACACTTATTCTGACTGGGGTTCGGTGGAGCGTCTGATGACTTTTCATCATGCGGCAGGCTGCCGTGAGGAGGCTGCGCGTATGGCATTAATGGCTGGAGTGGACTTGAACATTGATTCGACTTACGAAACATTGGAAAAACAAGTTGAGGAGGGAAGGCTTGATGTTGCATATATAGATCAGGCCGTGCGCAGAATATTGACGGTGAAGTTTGAATTGGGCTTATTTGATGAAACTTATGGTGATCCTAAACTGGTGAAGAAGGGCGTTCGCAATGCTGAAAAGGTGGCATTGGCTAAGAAAGTGGCTGACGAGAGTGCCGTATTATTGGAAAACAGAAATGATATTCTTCCTTTAGACTTGAATAAATACAAGTCTGTTGCAGTGGTGGGGCCTAACAGTAATCAAGCCGTGTTGGGCGATTACGCTTGGACGATGGGGGATACTAAAGAAGCAGTCAGTTTGTTGTAAGGATTGCAGGAAAGTGCAGGTGATAAAATAATGATCCGTCATGCTGAAGGATGTGATTGGTGGAGCCAGGACAAATCACATATTGCCGAAGCTGTGGAAGTTGTCCGTAACAGTGATATAGCTGTGGTGGCGGTAGGTACACGAAGCACTTATCTGGGAAGAAGTCCTAAATATTCTACGGCAGGTGAAGGATTTGATCTTTCCTCATTGGAACTTCCTGGGGTGCAGGAGGAGCTGTTGAAGGAGATAAAGAAAACGGGCAAGCCTATGATTGTCGTTCTGATTGCGGGTAAACCGCTTGCTATGCCTTGGGTGAAAGAAAATGCAGATGCAGTGTTGGTGCAATGGTATGCAGGTGAGCAGCAAGGATGTACATTGGCAGATATTTTGCTTGGAAAGGTGAATCCGTCGGGTAAGTTGAATGTATCTTTCCCGCGTAGCACAGGTAATACTCCTTGTTTTTATAATCATTTCGTGACAGATCGTGAAGAATCTTTTGACCAGCCGGGTACTCCTGAAGAACCTAAAGGTCATTATATCTTTGATAAACCGGAACCTTTATGGAACTTTGGACATGGAAAAAGTTATACTACGTTTGATTATGTGGATTGTGCACTGAGTGATACGTTATTGGTTGCAAGTGATACATTGAAAGTATCCGTTACGATCAAGAATACGGGTAGGCGCGATGGCAAGGAGGTTGTGCAGCTTTATGTACGTGATAAAGTAAGCACGGTGGCTACTCCCATCCAACAGTTAAAGGCATTTCAAAAAGTTCTGATCAAGCCGGGCGAAAGTCAATGTGTGGAGCTTTCTTTGCCAATCGCAGAATTAGCTCTGTATAATGCAAAAATGGAGGAAGTGGTAGAACCTGGGGACTTTGAAATTCAGATAGGAGCCGCCTCAGATGATATACGCTTTAAGAAAACAATTACTATAAACTGAAAATAAATGTGCTTGTCTTCTTGTTATTTCTTTTCTGATAACAAGAAGGCAAGCCATGTGATCGTATTGTTAGTACTGGTATGTATATATTTTCTTGTTAATTTACAACTATTTTATATGAGAAGCATCTTGTTTTTTCTTTCTTTTTTCAGCCTGACGTGTATTTCTTACGCCAAGGTGGTCTTGCCCGCTTATTTTACGGACAATATGGTTCTTCAGCAAAATACGAAGGTTACTTTTCATGGTAAGGCGGCATTGGGCAAAACCTTAAAAGTAACTACAGGCTGGAATAATGAAGTGTATGTGACTCAGGTGAATAAGGACGGTT
>OMFJ01000766.1_pt1 | contig 13105 bp, 10 predicted proteins | sample 1674351 | NCBI WGS metagenome assembly OMFJ01 (sample SAMEA103958164, study PRJEB25191) | human gut metagenome | biome: human-associated habitat [ENVO:00009003]; feature: intestine environment [ENVO:2100002]; material: feces | place: Germany | collected 2013/2015
ATATTCTTCGAGATCTTTTTTTCTTTTTATATTTATAAAACATTTTCATTTACCTATAAACAACTGATTTTCTTCCCGGAAATACATCTGTAAACCAATTTTACTCACACAAAAACCGGCTCTTTATAAAGCCGGCTTTCACATTTCCATAACATTTAGGCAAAAAGTTCATCAGGCAGGACTTTATTCTTTCCTTCTTCAATGGTAAAGACGGAAGCAAGAAGTTTTTTCGTATACGGGTCTTTTGCCAGTGTCAGATCGCTAATCGTTTCTACCACTTTCCCTTTCTGCATGACTATGATTTTGTCACAGAATGTATTGGCAAGGGCAAGATCATGACAGATAAAAAGATAGGCTACCTGTCTTTCCTGCTGAAGCCGGGTAAGGAGTTCGATCACGGTTTTCTGTACGGACATATCCAGTGCCGAGGTCGCTTCATCACAAATGATGATTTCCGGTTCCAGTACCAAAGCTCTTGCGATGGCGATACGCTGCCGCTGTCCGCCTGACATATTATTGGCATAACGGTCAGAAAATTCCTCCGGAAGTTCTACCAGCCGCAGCATTTCCCTTGCTTTCGCATCAACTTCACTGTTCTTTATCATGCCGAAGTTTTTCAGCGGTTCGCATATAATATCGCGGACGCGCATTTTCGGATTGAACGCGGTAGAAGGATCCTGGAAAACCATTTGTATTTTCTTACGATGCTGCCGGAGTTCTTCCCCCTTTAAACGAGTAATATCCTCTCCGTGGAAAATAATCTTCCCTGCAGAAATATCGTATAAGCGGGTCAGCATCTTAGCCACGGTAGACTTGCCCGAGCCTGATTCCCCTACGATACCGACTGTCTCAGCCTTATGCACAATGATATCCACACAGTCGCAGGCTTTGAGGACTTTTCCTCTGCCCAAGTCAAAGTTCTTACAGATATTGTCTATATGAAGTATTTCTTCTCCGCCTTTCATGCTGTTGTCTTACCTCCTAAGCTGGGAACCGCCGCCAGAAGCATTTTTACATAATCGGTTTTCGGATGGTAAATAACTTCTTCCGCTTTCCCGTATTCCACCACTTCGCCATTTTTCATGACCATGATATTATCCGCCATGTAAGCGGCGACACCCATATTGTGGGTAACGATGATAATGGCAATGTTCATATTTTTACGCACTTCCATCATTTCTTTGACAATGGTCGCCTGTGTCGTCACATCAAGAGCCGATGTCGGCTCATCAGCCAGGAGCAGTTTCGGATGGAATGACATGGCCATGGCGATACCGACACGCTGCCGCATGCCGCCGGATAATTCATACGGCTTCTGCTTTGCAAAATCCTTTAAGCCGACCAGCTCCAGATACTTTTTAACACCAGCTTCGCGCTCATCTTTTGGAACTTTACGCATTTTCGGTCCGTATTCCACATTTTGATAAATATTTAACCATGGATACAATGTCGGTGTCTGGAAAACAACCCCGCGGTCTGCAGACGGTCCTGTAATCGGCGTATCACCCATCATTGCCGTTCCTTCTGTCGGCTGATGAAATCCTGCTATGATTTTAAGCAGTGTACTCTTGCCACAGCCGGACGGGCCTATGAAAGCCACCACCGATTTCTCTTCAATCGTCATGCTTATATCTTTCAGTGCCTGAAAATCACCATAGAAAAAATTTACATGTTTTGCATCTATCTTATTCATATTCTTAATGTTTTAATAATTTGCTGATTTGTCTATGTGCTAATGTACCAATGTCCGTGCGGTACACAGCGCAACCCATCGGCACATCGACAAATTATTAATTCGTTTTTACTTTATTGGAGAAATATTTGCGAAGTGCATTAGCCAACAGGTTTATAATTAAAATAATAAGGATCAGTACCAACGCCGTACCGTATGCCAAAGGAAGCTGTGACTCCATATCTGTTCCACTGGTAGAAATCACATAAAGGTGATAAGGCAATGCCATACACTGGTCCAGAATGCTGTGTGGCAGTTGTGGCAGGAAGTAAGCGGCACAAGTGAAAAGGATAGGCGCCGTTTCACCTGACACACGTCCCAAAGCCAGAATCAGTCCGGTAATGATGTTGGGCATCCCCATAGGCAGAATCACATGCCAGATGGTTTGCAGCTTGGTCGCGCCCAAAGCCAGACTCCCTTCACGGAAGCTGTCGGGAATCGCCTTCAAGGCTTCTTCGGTGGTGCGTATCACCAAAGGTACACAAAGCAATCCCAACGTCAAAGAACCGGCCAGGATGCTGTCGCCGAACCCCATGTATTTCACAAACAGTGCCATACCAAACAAACCGAACACAATGGACGGAATACCGCTCAAGTTATTGGTCATCATCCGGATAAAGCGGACCAGCTTGCCTTTCGGCGCATACTCGTTCATATAAATGCCACTCATCACTCCCACCGGAAAAGCGAACAGCGCACTGCCCGCCATCAGATAAAAAGTACCTACAATGGCCGGCCATATACCGCCACCCGTCATACCGTCACTGGGAGCCGTGGTCAGAAACTCCCAGCTGATTACTCCTATACCTTTATATATAATAAAACCGAGAATGGCGAACAGAATGAGGACAATGCTATAACTCAGCAGTTTGAAAATACCGAATGCCAGCCATTGCGAACGTCTTTTACGCGCCCCTTGCCGGGCAGGGAAAACATCTTGCTTCATATTTTAAATACTTAATTAATCATTTGTCAATCTATCAATATACCCATTGGCTGCGCTGTGTGCCGCATGATCATTAGCACACCGGCAAATTAGTACATTATTTATTTGTTCTTGATGAAATATATTCTACACTAAAGTTGATAAGCATCGTGATGAAAAACAACACTACTCCCAACAGGAACAGGGCTTCATAGTGCGCGCCGCCGGCAGGAGCCTCTCCCAGTTCCGCTGCAATAGTCGCCGGAATGGTACGGAGCGGCTCCAGAATAGTGGTGGGTATCACGGCCGCATTTCCTGTAACCATCAGCACCGCCATCGTCTCGCCTATGGCACGTCCGATGCCCAGGACAACGCCCGAAGTGATTCCAGAAATGGAAAACGGAATCACCACCTTATATATAGTCTGCCAACGGGTAGCACCCAATGCCAGACTGGCTTCGCGCATGGCACGGGGGCAATTCCGCATCGCATCCTCGCTTACGGTAATGATAGTGGGGAGTGCCATGATAGCCAAAACAATACTTCCGGCCAATCCGGTCTCGCCCACAGGCAGATTAAAGACTTTCTGAATAAGCGGTACGATGACTATCAACCCAAAGAAACCGTAGACCACGGACGGAATACCACTGAGCAATTCAATAACCGGCTTCAGAAAACTACGGGTCCGATGGTCTGCTACCTCGGACATATACACCGCCACCGACAAGCCGAAAGGCAAAGCGAACAGGATGGCAAAGAAACTCACCCAAAGCGTACCCGTAATCAAAGGAAGAAATCCGAACTGAGGGGCGGGAGTAGCCGTAGGGAACCATTCCTTTCCGGCAAAAACCTCGTCAAAAGAAATAGACTCGTCTTTCAGCAGGTGGCCCGGAAAATCCTTCTCTATAAATTTGGAGGGAACAAAAGCGATGATGCCTGGATTACCGGCAACGATCTCGCCGATGCACCGGGGGGCTTTCTCGTACCCGGCTCCCAACTCTTCCTCCGAGAAATAGGAGGTGATATCCTCCAACCGGAAAACTTTAACCTCCGCGTCCGGTCCTCCCAGCTCTTTCCAGTTGGTAATCTCTTCGTCAAAAACGTCTTTTATTTGTGCCGCACTCAGTTCCTGCACCGGATTGGCTTTATTCACCGCCAGCACATATCCCTCTTCTATGACTTTTTTATTAAAAAGTCCCAAAGCTTCCGCAAACAAGAATACGACAATCAGCAAAATAGTAATGCTCGTTACAAAACCGCTGCAAGTCAATATTCCTTCTACAATCTTTTCCCAAACTCGTTTCATACAGTTTTAGTCTTCTATTTTAATAACCGATGCAAAAAAAGCCTCTTTATATTAAGGTGATATGAAAGAAGCTTGAAGTATTTGCTACAATTATATTACAAACTTGTTACAAGCAAAGACAATCCTGATCTTATTGCCATTTTCCCGCAAGGACGGATTCAATCCACCCTTGCCGGCGAATATTGCCCGTAACAGAATCGTAACACACCAGTAAAACAAATGACACAAGAAAACGTTTCTTTTGCACACGAATTAATATAAGAACTTATGAATCAATTAAAAGCTCTATTTCTTTTTATTCTATTGGCTTGTAGTCTGAATATTACCGCACAACGCATAAAAGGCAGTGACACGGTGTTGCCTGTGTCACAGGAAACAGCCGAGATTTTCATGAAAGATGATCCCGACCGGCGGGTAACCGTCACCGGCGGAGGAACCGGAGTGGGAATTTCCGCCCTGATGGACAACACGACAGATATCGCTATGGCTTCCCGTCCCATCAAATTCAGCGAAAAGATGAAACTGAAAGCCGCCAAACAGGAAGTGGAGGAGGTAATCATAGCGTATGATGCCCTGGCCGTCATTGTAAACCCGTCCAACCCTGTCAGCCAACTGACACGCCAGCAACTGGAAGCCATATTCCGCGGCAAGATAACCAATTGGAAACAGCTGGGGGGACCCGATATGAAAATCATTGTCTATTCTCGCGAAACCTCTTCGGGAACTTACGAATTTTTCAAAGAAAGCGCCCTGAAGAACAAGAACTACATGAGCAGCAGCTTGTCCATGCCCGCCACCGGAGCCGTGATCCAGTCTGTAAGCCAGACCAAAGGCGCTATCGGCTATGTAGGACTGGCCTACTTGTCCCCCCGGGTGAAAGCCATCGCCGTTTCCTACGACGACGGCAAGCACTATGTACTGCCCAGCCTTGAAAACGGAAAGAAGAAACTTTACCCCGTAGTACGCCCTCTTTACTACTATTACAACGTAGCCAATAAGGAAAAAGTAACCCCGTTCATCGAGTATATCCTGTCGCCCCAGGGGCAAAATATTATAAAAAACGGTGGATATATTCCTGTGAAATAAAGGATATCCCAAAAAGAATGCGTACTTTTGCAGCAAAAGTGTAAAATTGATATCACAATGACTGAAATGAACGCTACAGAAGCTACAGAGAAGAAAAGTCTGAACTTCATTGAACAGGCAGTTGAGAACGACCTGAGAGAAGGTAAAAACGGAGGGAAAGTACAAACCCGCTTTCCGCCCGAGCCGAACGGCTACCTGCACATCGGTCATGCCAAAGCCATCTGTCTGGATTTCGGGATAGCTGCACGCTATGGTGGCGTATGTAACCTGCGTTTTGACGACACCAACCCGACCAAAGAAGATATGGAATACGTGGAAGCCATCAAGGAGGACATCCAATGGCTCGGATTCCAGTGGGGAAACGAATATTATGCATCCGACTACTTCCAGCAATTATGGGATTTCGCCGTCAATCTGATAAAGGAAGGAAAGGCTTATATAGACGAACAGAACTCCGAACAAATCGCGGCACAGAAGGGAACTCCCACCCAACCCGGAACCGAGAGCCCTTACCGCAACCGTCCCATCGAGGAAAGCCTGGAACTGTTCAACAAAATGAACAGCGGTGAAATAGAAGAAGGCAAAATGGTGCTCCGTGCCAAAATAGACATGGCAAGCCCCAACATGCACTTCCGCGACCCTATTATTTATCGTGTGGTAAAGACTCCGCACCACCGTACAGGCGAAACCTGGAAAGCATACCCCATGTATGACTTCGCACACGGACAGAGCGACTATTTTGAAGGAGTGACCCATTCGCTGTGTACCCTGGAGTTCGTACCCCACCGTCCGTTGTACGACCTGTTCGTGGACTGGGTAAAAGAGGGTAAAGATCTGGACGACAACCGTCCTCATCAGTATGAGTTCAACAAACTGAACCTGAACTACACCTTGATGAGCAAGCGTAACCTGCTGATTCTGGTAAAAGAACATCTGGTAAACGGTTGGGACGACCCCCGTATGCCGACTCTCTGCGGTTTCCGCCGTCGCGGCTACTCGCCCGAGTCCATCCGCAAATTTGTAGACAAGATAGGTTATACCACTTACGATGCCCTGAATGACTTCGCCCTGCTGGAAAGCGCTGTCCGCGAAGACTTGAACAGCCGTGCCACCCGTGTATCGGCAGTCATCAATCCGGTGAAACTGATCATTACCAACTATCCCGAAGGACAGGTGGAGGAAATGGAAGCTGTCAACAACCCGGAAGATCCGTCGGCAGGCACACACACCATCGAATTCAGCCGCGAACTGTGGATAGAACGCGACGACTTCATGGAAGACGCCCCGAAGAAATATTTCCGTATGACTCCGGGACAGGAAGTGCGTCTGAAAAGCGGATACATCGTGAAATGCACAGGCTGCAAGAAAGACGACAACGGCAACGTGGTGGAGGTATACTGCGAATACGATCCCGACAGCAAAACAGGTATGCCGGGCAGCAACCGCAAAATCAAAGGTACCATCCACTGGGTAAGCTGCGCACACTGTCTGCCTGCCGAAGTACGCCTGTACGACCGCCTGTGGAAAGTGGAGAACCCGCGTGATGAGATGGCCGCTATCCGCGAAGCAAAGAACTGCGACGCACTGGAAGCCATGAAAGAAATGATCAACCCCGATTCGTTGAATGTATTAACCAACTGCTATGTAGAGAAATATCTGGCCGATGCCAAACCGCTGGATTACTTGCAGTTCCAGCGCATCGGTTATTTCAATGTGGACAAAGACTCTACACCAGAAAATCTGGTGTTCAACCGCACCGTATCTTTAAAAGATACCTGGAGCAAAATTAATAAATAAAAACAAGCTTATGAACTATGACATGTCTTCTTACTTTGAAGACCCGGAATTTAAAGAAGCATTGGCAAAATACGAGGGTATGGTGGAAAGCCATACCCCCGCTTATTTTGAAGCTGATGAATTGATCGATATCGCCGAATATTACGCCTCAAAAGGAAGACATAAAGACGCTGACAAGGCCATAGACCTTGCAATCCAATTGCACCCCGATAACACGGACGCCCTGATTTTCCGGGCACGTTCCTTGATGCTGCTAGGAAAAAAAGAAGAAGCCCAAATGGTGATGCAGCTCATCAACAACCCTGCCGACCGTGAATTCAGATTCCTGCAAGCCGACCTGCTGATAGAGGAGGAACACATGGAAGAGGCCGATGAGATATTACAACAACTGGCCATGGACGAGGAGTATGAACTGGATACGCTGCTGGACATCATTCTGAACTACGTTGACGTCAACCAGAAAGAATACGCCAAGAAGTGGATCGACTGCCTGTTTGCCCATTTCGACATGCAAACCCTGCCGGAAACCAACCAACGTCTTCGCGACGTGCTGTGCGATTATTACAGTACTTTCAACAAACCGGACTTGGCTATCCCTTACCTGAACATGACCCTGAACGAGTTCCCCTATTCCGTTCAGCATTGGAATGAACTGGGTAAATGCTATCTGCAACAAGAGCAATACGAAAACGCGCACGAGGCTTTCGATTTCGCATTAGCCATTGATGAAAACAACACAGAGACATTGACCTTGAAAGCATTCCTTTACAGCCAGACAGCAAATATCAAGGAATCTATCAACTATTATCTCCGTTTGGAAAAGGCGACAGAGAAGAAGCCTCCCGTTTATATGGCATTGGCCGGTCTCCACTTCGAGATGAAGGATTACGAAACCGCCATGAAGTATACACAAAAGCTGTTAAAACAGAAACAGGAGATTACTGCATTCGAGCTAACCGATATATATAGCATCGCAGCCCTCTGTCATGTAGCCCTGGGGCATCCTGAAGAGGGATATATGTATCTGGACCAAGTGCTGAAGCAGAACGGGAACGATGCGGAAACACGTATCTATGCCGGACAGTTTTTCACGATAATGGCAGGCAGCAAGGACATCAGCGAGGAGGAAAGAAAGAACAATATCGACAAGGCGGAGGAACAATTCAACCTCGCCCTGGAATTCACCCCGAAAGAGGAACGGATGGATATTTTGTTCAAAATCGGCTCCAAATACTTCGATGAACATCTCTTTGAATATGCCAACCGGTATTTTGAGCAGATAAACAAAGAATTCCCCCACAACGCCCATAGCACTTATTTCTTTCTGATTTATGGCTATCTTTATTTACAGCAACCAGGTCCGTTCATACACTATCTGGCTAAAATCAATAAAGAACTTCCTGATACGTATGCAGCTCTGGGAGTTGATGAAAACGCACAGTTGCCCGACAAGTTATTCAACGAAGCGATACGCGTAATCAAGGACGATATCAGCAAAGGCAAGCTAAACTTAAACAATTATTTATAATTATTTTATGGAATCAGTTGCATTTATTCAATGGTGTCTGGACCACCTGAATTATTGGACAATTACGTTATTAATGGCCATCGAAAGCTCTTTTATCCCCTTCCCCTCGGAAGTGGTAGTGCCGCCCGCCGCCTATAAGGCTGCCGGAGGAAACAGTGACCTGAATGTATTTCTGGTAGTTATATTTGCGACCATCGGAGCCAATATAGGAGCCATCATCAATTATTATATAGCCTATTTCGTAGGCCGTCCGCTGGTTTATAAATTCGCGAACAGCCGCTTCGGGCACATGTGTCTGATTGATGAAGCCAAGGTTCAGAACGCAGAACACTACTTTGACAAGCACGGGGCACTCTCCACCTTTATCGGACGTCTTATTCCTGCCGTCCGCCAGCTTATCTCCATTCCTGCCGGTCTGGCCAAGATGAAATTATCCACTTTCCTGCTGTACACAACGCTGGGAGCAGGTATCTGGAATGCCATTCTGGCGGCTATCGGTTACTATCTGCAATCAGTGGTTCCCGAAGAGCAGTTATTGAGTACCGTAACCGAATACAGTCACGAGTTAGGATATTGCTTCATTGCTATCGGTGTTTTAGTGGTAGGTTTCTTGATTTACAAAGGAAGAAAATAAAAAAGAATGAACTTTTTTCCATTTAAATTTGTTATCATTACAGTATCGAACTAAAATATAATAAAATTATGGCAAAAACAGCATTTAAAGGAACACCGGTAACACTAGCCGGAGAATTTGTGAAAGCAGGAACCTCAGCTCCGGAATTTACATTGGTAAAAGGAGATTTGAGCAATTATACATTAAAAGACGGGAAGGGCAAATATCTGATTCTGAACATTTTCCCCAGTATGGATACCGGCGTGTGCGCTACTTCCGTACGCAAGTTCAACCAGCTGGCTGCAAACCAGCCCAATACGGTGGTGTTGGCAATCTCTAAAGACCTGCCATTCGCCCAGGGACGCTTCTGCACTACTGAAGGCATCACCAACGTTATTCCTTTGTCTGATTATCGCTATACTTCCGATTTCGCTGAAAAGTATGGTGTATTGATGACTGATGGTCCTTTGGCTGGATTATTGGCACGCTCGGTTGTAGTGATTGACCCGGAAGGAAAAGTGGTTTATACCGAACTTGTTCCCGAAATAACCCAGGAACCGAATTATGAGGCCGCACTGAAAGCGGTAAAATAAAAAGTGCTTCCCGAAAGAATAAAGAAAACGGCAGAAGATTTTTACAATCTATCCACATAGTTTTTAGGGCAGTTTCCGGCATAGCTTCTTGAAAGTTATGCCGGAAATTTTTATATGTCATGCTTGAAAGATCTATAATCTTACATCTTCATCCTTTAGACAAGTACCATTGGTACATTCTGTGTACCCCTTCTTCTATATCAATCTTATGCTGCCAGCCCAGCCGGTGCAATTTGCTTACATCCGTCAGCTTACGCATAGTGCCGTCCGGTTTCGTAGCGTCAAAAGTCAGTTTGCCTTGATAGCCCACTTCTTTGACAATCTTATCCGCCAATTGAGCGATGGTGATTTCTTTTCCCGTACCGATATTGATATGGCAGTTACGGATATCCTTGGAACCGGGTGTGTATGTATCCTTAAAGTCCACATGCTCCATGATATAGACACTGGCATCAGCCATCTCCTCACTCCATAAGAACTCACGCAACGGCTTGCCTGTTCCCCACAAAGTTACTTCCTGCCCGGTTATACCATACTTTTTCAGAATGGAGAGAATCTCCTCATCCGTATGCGAACCGTCTATCCCCTCTACGGGACGAAGATTCATATCTTTACGCACCGCATCCCAGTCCCCCTCATTCAGGCATTTTCCCAAATGAATCTTACGAATCATGGCAGGCAGCACATGGCTGTTCTCCAAATGGAAATTATCATTGGGACCGTAAAGGTTCGTAGGCATCACGGCTATGTAATTGGTTCCATATTGCAAGTTAAAGCTTTCGCACATCTTCAACCCGGCAATCTTCGCAATAGCATACGGTTCGTTGGTATATTCCAAGGGAGAAGTCAGTAACACATCTTCCTTCATGGGTTGTACGGCATCACGAGGATAAATGCAAGTGCTTCCCAAAAACAAGAGTTTCTTTACATCATGGCGGAAACTCTCCCCTATCACATTCTGCTGAATCTGCAAGTTCTGATAAATAAAATCGGCACGGTAAAGACTGTTCGCCATGATGCCTCCCACATGTGCCGCTGCCAGAATGACATACTGGGGCTGCTCTTCATCAAAAAACTTCTTCACAGCCTGCCCGTCCAGCAAATCCAGTTCTTTGTGAGAACGGCCTACCAGATTGGTATATCCCTTTTGCTGCAAATTATTCCATATAGCAGACCCCACCAGTCCGTGGTGGCCTGCTACATATATCTTGGCTGTTTTTTCCATTATTCTGCTATTTGAGCCTTTAAATATAGTTTCTTCACGAACTTCATATCATGCTTCACCATGATTTTCACCAGTTCGGGGAAAGAAGTCTTACGGGGATTCCAGCCCAATAAGGTTTTGGCTTTAGTGGGATCACCCAGCAACTGCTCCACTTCGGCAGGACGGAAATACTTAGGATCGACGGCAACCAGTTCCTTGCCCGTCGCCACATCGATGCCTCTTTCATCCACCCCTTTGCCTTCCCAGCGCAATTCAATGCCCACTTCCTTGAAGGCCAAGGTACAGAACTCGCGCACCGTATGGTACTCGCCGGTCGCAATAACAAAATCTTCGGGAGTATCGTGCTGAAGAATCATCCACATACACTCCACATAATCTTTGGCATAGCCCCAGTCACGCAAAGAATCCAGATTTCCCAGATACAGTTTGTCCTGATATCCCTGGGCTATACGTGCGGCAGCCAAAGTAATCTTGCGTGTTACGAAATTTTCACCACGGCGTTCACTCTCATGGTTGAACAGGATGCCGTTCACGGCAAACATACCGTAACTTTCACGATAGTTCTTGGTAATCCAGAAACCATACTGCTTGGCCACCCCATACGGAGAACGGGGATAGAAGGGAGTCGTTTCCTTCTGAGGCACTTCCTGTACCAGTCCGAACAATTCGGAAGTCGATGCCTGATAAATCTTGGTCTTCTTTTCCAAGCCCAGAATACGGACCGCTTCCAACATACGCAGCGTGCCTACCGCATCCGCTTCCGCAGTGTACTCGGGTACATCGAAACTTACTTTCACATGGCTCTGAGCAGCCAGATTATAGATTTCATCGGGCTGTACAGCCTGAATGATACGTATCAGCGAACTACTGTCGGTCATATCCCCCCAATGCAGGTTCACCAGACGGGTCTTTTGCATATCACGAACCCACTCGTCCAGATAAAGATGTTCTATACGACCGGTATTGAATGAAGAAGAACGGCGCAGAATACCGTGAACCTCATATCCCTTTTCAATCAAAAACTCTGCCAGGAATGAACCGTCCTGACCTGTAATACCTGAAATTAAAGCTACTTTTTTCATTTCGTTTATTGTAAATGGCCTTATGCAAGCCCTCTTGGTTATTTCATATCACATAGCTATCTACTGCTATCTGCCTTTCGGCATGGCAAAGGGCGGAATGACCAAACAGAACGGCAGATGACAGACAGCATACACTCCATGTATGCAGAAATAAAATATATACAAGAAAGAATACTTACTCCGCCGAGAATTCTTTGATGCGCTGTTCCTCGCTCAACCGGCAGATCAGCAATGTGTTATTCTTCTCAGCAACGATATATCCGTCCAGTCCCTGTACCACCACCCTCTTTTCCTGTGTAGTGTGAATCACACAGTTACGGGTTTCATACAACTTTATATTCTCACCTATCTGCGTATTATTATGGGCATCTTTCGGCAAATTCTCGTGCAACGATCCCCAAGTACCCAAATCACTCCATCCAAAGCTGGCAGGAAGGACAAAAATCTCATCCGCCTTCTCCATAATGGCATAATCCACCGAAATGTTCTCGCACAAAGGGAAATTCCGGTCAATCATTTCCTGCTCCTTGTCCGTATAATAATAAGGAAGCAAACGCTCGAACACCTTCGAAATGGCAGGCTGATATACGCGCAGGGCGTTCACCACCGTATTTACATTCCACACAAAAATACCGGCATTCCAAAAGAAATTATTTTTTTGAATATAGCGCCGGGCTGTTTCCAGATCGGGTTTCTCTTTAAAAGAATACACCCGGAATACCTCCTTATTGGCGGTAGAAGGTACACTGAGATCAGCTTCAATGTAACCGTAGCCCGTCTCAGGACGGGTAGGTTTCATGCCCAGGGTAAGGATAGCGTCCGAATCGGCCGTAAAATTCATCGCCGAATTAATCACCCGCTGAAACTCCGCGATATTCATCACAATGTGATCGCTGGGGGTCACCACCATATTGGCCTTAGGATTACGTGCCTTTATTTTCCAACTGACGTATGCTATACAAGGAGCCGTATTGCGACGGCAAGGCTCACGCAGGATATGATCATCAGCAATATCGGGCAACTGCTCCTTTACAGTATCCGCATACTTCTCTGATGTCACCACCCAAATATTTTCCGGAGGACAGATCCCCTGAAAACGGTCAGCCGTAAGTTGGATCAATGTACGGCCGCAACCCAGTACATCAATAAATTGCTTAGGATAATCAGGAGTACTCATCGGCCAGAAACGGCTTCCAACACCTCCGGCCATTATAACGA
>OMFJ01000771.1_pt1 | contig 13077 bp, 10 predicted proteins | sample 1674351 | NCBI WGS metagenome assembly OMFJ01 (sample SAMEA103958164, study PRJEB25191) | human gut metagenome | biome: human-associated habitat [ENVO:00009003]; feature: intestine environment [ENVO:2100002]; material: feces | place: Germany | collected 2013/2015
AGCCGTTCTGAAAATCCGGGAAACAGAGGCCAAAACCAAACTGGCACTGCCAATAACGGAGAAAACAAAGGTGGTAGACGTGAACATTATGCAAAATACAACAAATATGCTGCCGCCCGTCGCGCTGCCAAAGAACGAGAAGCTCAAGGAGGCAAACCGCAAGTAGATAAAGACAAAGCGCTACGCGAAGCCATGCAGCCTAAGTTTGGCAAGTCGTTAAGCCGGTCGGCCGTAGCCCAGCGAATGGCAGCTTCTCCCAAGTCGGCCAGCCTGCGAAAGACAAGCCGTAACAACCCGATCAATAAAGCCAAACGGATTGCAAGAAGAAAGGGTGAAGCGTAATGGAAAAGCGAATTATCCTGATTACCGGCGGACAACGGTCTGGCAAAAGTGGCTACGCCCAACGAAGAGCCTTGAGCCTGAGTCCGAATCCGGTTTATTTGGCAACATCCCGTATTTGGGATGAAGAGTTTCGTCAACGAGTATTACGTCATCAAGCCGACCGAGGTCTGGAATGGACCAATATCGAAGAAGAAAAATATCTGAGCCGTCATTCCTTGGAAGGACGGGTCATTGTTATCGATTGTGTAACCTTATGGAGTACCAACTTCTTCTTCGACAACAACAGTCAGGTAAATGTATCCTTGGAAGAAATCAAAAAGGAGTTTGACGCATTTACCCAACAGAATGCCTGTTTCCTGTTTGTCACCAACGAACTGGGAATGGGAGGAGTTTCTGTTGACGAAACACAACGTAAATTTACAGACCTGCAAGGTTGGGTGAACCAATATATTGCATCTCAAGCAGACGAAGTCATATTAATGGTCAGCGGTATTCCCGTTGCAATAAAGAATAACATATCATGATAACATTTCAAATTAACCGACCAGACGAGGCAATCCGACAAGCCTTGGAAGATAGAATCAATAGCCTGGCTAAACCCAAAGGATCGCTGGGCAGACTGGAGTCGCTGGCCCTCCAGATCGGAATGATCCAGCAAACCTTACATCCGGTTCTTTCTCACCCGGTAAATGTGATTTACGCAGCCGACCACGGCATTGCCGACGAAGGTGTCAGCCAGTCGCCGAAAGAAGTAACCCGCCAGGTCATTTATAACTTCCTGAATGGTGGTTCCGGTGTTTGTTATCTGGCCCGCCAGCATGGATTCGATATGAAGATTGTAGATGGTGGAGTAGATTACGACTTTCCCGAGAATCCACGTATCATAAGTCGTAAAATCAGAAAAGGTACTCGTAACTTCCTGCATGAGGCAGCCATGACACAAGAAGAGATGGAAAAGGCACTCGAAGTAGGAGCAGAAATCGTTACCCTTTGTCATGAAGAAGGATGCAATGTTATCAGTTTCGGCGAGATGGGTATCGGTAACACTTCTGCCTCCAGCATGTGGATGAGTTGCCTGACGGGTATTCCTTTGATCGAATGTGTAGGTGCCGGCAGCGGATTGAATGCCGAAGGTGTCCGTCATAAATATAATGTACTGAAAGCTGCCCAAGACAATTACAAAGGCGATGGTAGTACACTCGATATCATGCGTTATTTCGGTGGTATCGAAATGGTAATGGCTGTTGGTGGAATGCTTCGGGCGGCCGAATTAAAGATGATCATCCTGGTGGACGGATTCATCATGACCAATTGTGTGTTGGTAGCTTCCCGTTTATATCCAGAAATGCTTCCCTACTGCATTTTCGGTCATTGTGGGGATGAAAGCGGACACAAGAAAATTCTGGATTACTTGCATGCAGAACCCTTGTTACACCTCGGACTCCGGTTGGGCGAAGGCTCCGGTTCGGTTTGTGCCTATCCGATTGTTGATTCGGCTGTACGTATGATCAACGAGATGCATACGTTTGAACAAGAATCCATCACCAAATATTTCTGATCATGCTTCATATATTAGCAGCATTCATATTCTTCACCCGGCTTCCCTTCTGGCGTTTAGCAGAAGTGCCGGGCGAATATTTCAAACACGTAGTTAGCCGATGGCCTTTGGTCGGCTGGTTCACAGCTGGCGTAAGTGTATTGGTATTGTATGCCTCATCACTGATCCTGCCGGCATCAGTAGCTGTCTTATTAGCTATCCTGACCCGATTACTGATAACCGGCTGCTTGTATGAAGACGGACTGGCTGACTTCTTCGACGGATTTGGTGGTGGTACCAGCCGGGAAAGGATTCTGGCGATCATGAAAGACTCACATATCGGCAGCTATGGTGTGATTGGCTTGATCGGATACTTGGGTTTATATTATGCATTACTGACAAGTTTGCCGGTATCACTGGCAGGAGCAGCCATGCTGGCAGGTGATCCTTTCTGTAAAGGAGTATCAGGTATGATCATCAATCGCTTGCCTTATGCCCGGAAGGAAGAGGAGGCGAAAAACAAGACGGTCTATAGCCGAATGACGGTTTCCGAATACCTGATTTGCCTCGGTAGTGGTATTCTTCCTTTATGTTGGCTTCCCGATCCGAAATATTTATGGGCCATTCTGTTTCCGATAGCCGTATGGTATATGCTAACTTCATTGATGAAGCAGAAAATACAAGGCTATACGGGCGATTGTTGCGGAGCTCTCTTTCTGCTGTGCGAATTGAGTTTTATGCTAGGTATAGTGATTGTACATACCATATCCTAGACTCGACAATTCACAATCCAAAGAACTTATAATCTTAACAACTTACAGACTTACAACTATGATCATCTATTTAATCCGACATACATCGGTAGCAGTACCCAAAGGTTCTGCCTACGGCTTTACGGATGTTCCACTCAATCCGACTTTTGAAACGGAAGCTGCTGTTACCCTAAGCCAGCTATCCGGACTTCATTTTGATGAAGTATTCTGTAGTCCGTTGACCCGTTGCGTGAAACTTGCGGCATTTTGCGGTTATCCTCAGGCCATCCGCGATGAACGACTGAAAGAACTGAATTTTGGTGATTGGGAAATGAAAACCTGGGACGAGATTTCTGCTGATCCCTATTCTAAAGAATGGTTTAACGATTGGATCAACACCCCTACTCTACATGGCGAATCGCTTCGCCAGCAATACGAACGACTCAAAGCATTCCTTGCTGAAAAGAAACAGCAAGGATATCAACAAATCGCCGTATTTGCCCATGGTGGTATCTTGACCTGTGCCCGTGTCCTTGCCGGAGAATATCCCATTGAACAAGCATTCGAGTCTATTCCTCCTTATGGTAGTGTAATCCGAATAGAACTATAATCAATCATTCTTTTGCATCAAACTCAAAATACGAATTTGCCATAATAATCATTGTCTTTTTCATACAAATAGAACATCTATCTTGACAAAGAGGACCCAAAGCAAAGCTGAGATCTACTACCTTTGCAAGTGAACATTAAATGAAAACAGTATGAAACGGATATGGTGTTACTTATTTGTGTTTTGCTTGATTATTCCGGCAAAAGCCCAGTTAACATTGGAAAGTTGCCAAGAGAAATCCAGGGATAACTATCCGTTAATCCGGCAATATGCTCTAATAGAAAAGAGTCGGGATTATAACTTGGCCAATGTCCAAAAAGGAAATCTTCCGCAAATCTCTCTACAGGGAAAAGCCAGTTACCAAAGTGATGTGACTTCCCTGCCATTTGATATTCCTCAAATCCCGGATGAATTACAACCACACGACCAATACCAGGCTGTAATCAATATCCAGCAAAACTTATGGGATGGAGGAAACATACAAAGTAAGAAGAAGGAAATAAAAGCGATATCGGAAGAGAAACAAGCCGAATTAGATGTCAATTTATATGCACTGCGCGAACGAATCAACCAACTTTATTTCGGGATCTTACTGCTAGACGAGCAAATCAAACAGAACAAACTCTGGCAAAAACAACTCTCGATAAGTCTAAAGAACGTCAGTGCCTATTGTCAAAATGGAATTGCCAATCAGACAGATTTAGATGCCATTCAAGTAGATCAAATCAAAGCGCGACAAGAAGCTGTGGGCCTTCAAAGCAAGCGTGGTGCTTATTTACGAATGTTGTCGCTCTTTATCGGTGAAACCTTAACCAATAATATCCAACTGGAAAAACCTGTCGCTTCAGGATCTTTTCCCAACGAAATCAAAAGACCAGAATTAACATGGTATGCGGCTCAAGAACAACGATTGCTCATACAGGAACAGCATCTGAAAACCCAATTGATGCCACAATTAAGTCTGTTCGCTCAAGGAGGTTATGCCAACCCCGGACTGAACATGCTGCAAGATAAGTTTCAGGCCTATTATATAGTCGGAGCACGATTAAACTGGAATTTCGGAGCACTTTATACTTTAAAGAATGATCGTCTGAAAATTCATGCGGAACGGGATATGATAAGAAATCAGACAGCGACATTCCTGTTTAATACGAATCTGCAACTGACGGAACAGTCATCTGCCATACAAACTTTACAAAAGCAGATGGAAGAAGATGATGAGATGATTCGCCTGCAAACCCATATCCGGGAAGCCGCCGAAGCCAAAGTTGGGAATGGAACCTTATCGGTGACTGATATGCTCCAGGAAATAACAAAAGAAAACATGGCAAAACAACAAAAAGCCGTGCATGAAATCGAATTACTGATGAATATTTACCAGCAGAAACATATTACAAACAACTAAAAGAAGAAGCCTTATGAAGAAAATAAATATTTGGATCATAGCATACATGATCAGTATGACAAGTTGCCATCATCAATCTTCGGAATACGATGCCACAGGAACTTTCGAAGCCACAGAGATTATCGTCTCGGCAGAAACATCCGGGAAACTGATTTCCTTCAACGCTGACGAAGGAAAACTGTTGCAAAAAGGCGAACATGTCGGACTAATTGATACTGTCCAGCTTTATCTGCAAAAGTTACAACTACAAGCAAACATGAAATCGGTCGATTATCAAAGACCAAACATCCAGAAACAGATAGCTTCTACCCAAAAGCGTATTGAGCAAGCCGAACTAGAAAAACAGCGGGTAGAAAACCTGCTGAAGTCGGATGCAGCTAACCGAAAACAACTGGACGACTGGAATACCGAAATACAAGTATTGAACAAACAACTGGAAGCCCAATTATCAACGCTCCATAATAGTACGGCCAGTCTAAATGAACAAAGCTCGTCGGTTGCCACACAAGTAGCACAAGTGGAAGACCGGTTACTGAAATGCCATATCTCCGCTCCTATTCAAGGCACGGTATTGGCGAAATATGCAGAACCAGGTGAATATACGTCTCCCGGTAAACCGCTTTTCAAGATAGCAGATACGGAACACATGTTCTTACGGGCTTATATCACTTCCAGTCAACTTTCACAAGTTTCCATCGGACAGACAGTGCGTTTATATGCAGACTTTGGAGATGACAACCGAAAAGAATATACAGGAACAATCTGTTGGATTGCTGATCAAGCGGAATTCACACCCAAAACCATCTTGACAAATGATGAACGGGCCAATCAGGTATATGCCGTCAAAATAGCTTTCCACAACGATGGTTCTGCCAAAATAGGAATGTATGGAGAAGTTAAATTCACAACCCATGAAACCACTGATTGAAGTCTCGCATATCAGTAAGCGATACCAGCACATACAAGCACTGGAAGATGTATCGTTTTCTGTCAATCAGGGCGAACTGTTTGGGATTATCGGTCCGGACGGTTCTGGGAAAAGTACGCTTTTCCGCATTCTCACCACGTTATTGTTACCGGATCAAGGACAAGCGCATCTCAACGGCTTGGATATGATAAAGGATTTCCGGGAAATACGAAAATGCATCGGTTATATGCCCGGTAAATTCTCCTTATATCCGGATCTCTCCGTAGAGGAAAATCTAGATTTCTTTGCTACCGTATTCCAAACAAGTATCGAACGGAATTACGAACAGATCAAAGATATTTACAGCCAGTTGGAACCTTTCCACAAACGGCGTGCCGGAGCTTTATCCGGAGGTATGAAACAGAAGCTAGCTCTTTGCTGCGCCTTAATTCACCAGCCTATCGTTTTATTTCTGGATGAACCAACTACCGGTGTCGATCCTGTTTCCCGTAAAGAGTTTTGGAATATGCTTCACCGGCTGAAATCGCAGCATGTCACCATTCTTGTATCAACTCCTTTTATGGACGAAGCGCGCCAATGTGACCGGATTGCATTTATTCAGGAAGGACGTATCAAAGGCATAGACACACCAGATGTCATCCTCCAACAATTCCATGACATATTGTGTCCACAAGCTCTCCAGCGAAATCGGCGTATGGATACAGAAACAACGATCATTCAAGTAAAGGATTTGGTGAAACAGTTCGGTAACTTCAAAGCGGTTGATCATATTTCATTTGAGGTGAAACGAGGAGAAATCTTCGGTTTCCTGGGAGCTAACGGAGCCGGAAAGACAACAGCCATGCGTATGCTTTGCGGACTCAGCAAACCAACTTCCGGAAAAGCTTTTGTTGCCGGATATGATGTCAATACACAGGCTGAAGATGTCAAGAAACACATTGGTTATATGAGTCAAAAGTTTTCTCTATATGAAGATTTGAAAGTATGGGAAAACGTCCGTCTGTTTGCCGGTATTTACGGTGTTCCGGCATCCGAAATACCTATACGTACAGATGAGATGTTGCAACGGATCGGCCTGAATAATGAACGTGAAACGCTGGTCCGCGAACTACCGTTGGGTTGGAAACAAAGGTTGGCCTTTTCGGTATCCATCATTCATGAACCGGAACTGGTATTTTTGGACGAACCGACTGGAGGAGTAGATCCTGCCACCCGCCGTCAGTTTTGGGAATTAATTTATCAGGCAGCCGAACGGGGTATCACGATATTCGTCACCACGCATTATATGGATGAAGCCGAATATTGTGACCGAATCTCTATGATGGTGGATGGAAAGATCAAAGCCATTGATACGCCGGAACGACTCAAACAACAGTATCAAGCACAGAACATGGACGAAGTATTTCAACAATTGGCACGTGGTGCTATTCGTAAATCAGATTGAATCATGAAACAGTTTTTTGCCTTTATCAAGAAAGAGTTTTATCATATTCTACGGGATACTCGCACGATTATGATCCTCTTGATCATGCCTGTCATACAAATCATCCTGTTCGGCTTTGCTATTTCTACCGAAGTCAAAAACATCCGGACGCTTATTCTGGCTCCCAACTATGACATAGCCGTACAACAGATCGTGGACAGATTGGAGGCGAACGAATATTTCCAAATCATACAAATCGTCCATTCGCCTGAAGAGATACAGCAGGCTTTCCGAAAAGGGAATGCCGATCTGGCCATCGTTTTCCCACAACAATACAGTAACCGGATTTATAACGAGGAGCAACACATACAAATTATAGCAGACGCATCCGAACCAAATTCAGCTGTCATACGGAGTAATTATGCACAAAGCATTTTGGCACAAGCCGAAGCCCAGTTGAAAGGTTCCGGTTCATTGCCGACTGTTATTCCCAATATCCAGTTGCTGTATAATCCACAGATGAAAAGTGTCTATAACTTCGTACCAGGTGTCATGGGACTGATCCTGATGTTGATTTGTGCCATCATGACTTCCATTTCCATTGTTCGGGAAAAGGAAACCGGCACCATGGAAATTCTGCTTGTATCACCAGCTAGACCGTTATCGGTGATTTTGTCGAAGGCCGTTCCTTATTTCCTGCTTTCGATCATCAATCTGACAACGATCTTACTTTTATCCCGTTTCGTACTCCATGTACCGATTGCAGGAAGTTTACTTGGACTGCTGGCGGTCTCGTTACTCTTTATTCTTGTCTCACTTACATTGGGATTATTGATCTCCTGCGTCACCGAAAAGCAAGTAGTCGCACTACTCATCTCCGGTATGCTGCTGATGATTCCTACTATCCTACTATCTGGTATGATTTTCACCATAGAAAGCATGCCGCCTATTTTACAGTTCCTGTCCAACCTGATTCCAGCTCGTTGGTACATCGAACTGGTCCGTAAAATCATGATTGAAGGTGTTCCTCTATCATTACTGTATCCGGAAATCGGTATATTATCAGGAATGGGATGTATATTCATGCTCATCACCTATCGTTTATTCAAGAATCGGCTGAATTAAAAACGTATTACTTATGTTAAGCTATCTGATAGAAAAAGAATTCAAGCAATTGTTCAGAAACAGTTTCCTGCCGAGACTCATCCTGCTGTTTCCTTGTATGCTGTTAATTGTATTTCCTTGGGCAGCCACACTCGAAGTACAGGATGTCCGTCTGGCTATTATTGACCAAGATCATTCACAGACATCCAGACGGCTCATCCAACAGATCGAGGCCTCTCGTTATTTCCGCCTTCAGCACATGGCGGTATCCTATGAAGAGGCGCTTCAGGCCATCGAAAAGGATCAGATTGATATTATCTTGCAAATACCTATTGATTTTGAGAAAGAGCAAATCTTAGGTAAACCAGCAGAAGTACAGATTGCAGCCAATGCCATCAACGGCATGAAAGGAAGTTTGGGTAGTTCTTATCTGGCACAGATCATCAACCGCCAACCGGATACTACCTCCATCCGTTACCTCTATAATCCGCACCTGGACTATAAACATTATATGGTACCAGCCTTGATGACTATGATGCTTTTCCTCATCTGCGGTTTCCTGCCAGCTCTGAACATCGTCAGTGAGAAAGAGAATGGTACTATCGAGCAAATCAATGTCACACCCGTAAGTAAAGTTGTCTTCACATTGAGTAAACTGATCCCTTATTGGCTCATTGGTTTCTTTGTACTGAGTATTGCCATGCTATTGGCTTGGCTTATCTACGGACTTGTTCCTGCCAGTTCACTTTCTACCATTTATATCGGTGCCGGTATTTTCATCTTCTTAGTGTCTGGCGTGGGTATCACCATTTCCAACTATTCCAGCACCTTACAACAGGCCATGTTCGTTACATGGTTCTTCGTCATCATCATGCTTTTGATGAGCGGACTTTTCACTCCTGTCGGGAGTATGCCGGAATGGGCACAATCCATAGCGGCATTCAATCCTTTAAAGTATTTTGTAGAGTTCATCCGAATGGTTTATCTCAAAGGAAGTAGCCTGGCAGAAGTCGGCAAACCATTGGGTTGCCTACTGGGATTCGGCATCTTGTTCAATGCCTGGGCGGTGTGGAGCTACCGCAAACAACAATAACAATTGAAAATTGACAATTGATAATGGACAATTAATTAATAGGCACGGATTTCGCAGATTAACACGGTTTTAAATTAATATTTACCGTGTTTTCCGTGAAATCCGTGCCTAATATTTATTGTCTGTAATTTTCAATTATCAATTATCAATTTTCAATTATCTAAGTCCGTGCCTAATATTGTGTCTGTAATTGTCAATTATCAATTGTCAATTCAAACGTCAATTGTCAATTCAATGGAGGCGAAGTTTGTACGCCCTGTCTCCTACCCTTACGATGTAGATGCCGGGTTGCAGGCCGTGGTATTGCTTCAGGCCTATCTGTTCTTCGTTCTTCACTACCGCACCGCTCATGCTGACGATGATGACTTGCTCACGCTGTGGAGTCTGGACATACAGGCTGCCATCCTTTGTATAGACTTTCACGCCCTCGATCTGCTCGATACCCGTCGGATCTTCTTTTTCTTCCGCACCTTCGGCTTTGATGTAGATGTGATTCCAGATGTTTTTAATCGGGTATTCTCCGGGCTGAACACCTTCCGGAAGTTCTACCCACGGACCGTAGTATCCTTCCTTGTAATAAACATGGAAGTTGTCGAAGGTGTAATGGGCGGTGTCTTTCTCGACATAGACGATGATAGAACCGCCTTCCTTCACGGCTTGCTTGCTGGTGGAGACTTCCACGCCGTCGCACACGTCTTCTACATAGATGTTGTAAATGGCAGGCTGGGGATCGGGCGTAGTGGGCTTGCTGATGCTTACCGAGAAGATCACCGAACCATGGTATTTGCCGTCATCGTATGTGGCAGTGATGGTAGTCGTGCCCGGGCCTTTGATCTCAAAGGTCCGACTGTCGGAAACAGACATACTTCGCGTAGTAGGCGAATCAATAAAATCTGCCACAGTTTTATCGGCTATATCCCATGTCCAGCAATCTGGATTTTCAGAAAGATTTTCCCCAGAGACAGTTGCTGTAAGGGTAAACCTATCCTGACTGGTGGAGAAAGAAGGATTCTTAGAACCTTCTGCTTTCACAGTGACAATTTCCTTGCCGGTGAGGGTAACGGTGATGTTGTAGTCTAAGTAGTTGGTCGCGCCGGTCACCGGGACGGTAATGGTATAGGTTTCTTCTGATGTGACGCCGCTGCCGCCGGTGTAATGCAGGACGCCGTCGGTGATGCTCATGTCGGTCACATCGTTGCTGGTGGGCGTGCCGTAGCTCGCTCCGTCGGGAATGTCGGGCAGCTTCACTTCATCGGAGCTGTTGGCCAGAACGGAGCCGGAGATTTCAGTAGTACCGTCAAAATCCGCCCGGGCGATGGTCTGGTTCTCCAGCGTATAGGTGCTGGTCGCCAAAGAGTAGTTGCCATTGCTCAACGTCACGGTGACGGTAGCGGATTTGCCTGTACCGGCATTAGCATCGGCAAAAGCAGCCGCGGCGGTGTAGTCGTTGGCTGTGGGCTGAACCTCGCCGTCATAGGTCACACTTTCTACCGTGGCATTGGTGGTACCGTCGTAGGTCTTGGACGCCAAGGTTGCGCCGGTGATGGTCAATGCTGCGGGAGTGATGGTGTACGTAGCAGTGGCCGTGCCGGAGTAGCTGCCCGTGCCGGTGACGGTGACTTTCACGGTGCCCGCATTGGTTGTGTCGCCGTCATAGGTCACGGTGTAGTCGGTATTCTCGGTCAAGGTCTGGTTGCCCAGCTTCACGATGACGGTGGGCTTCTGCTCGCTGCCATTGTAGGTGAAGCTGTTCTGGTTCAGCTCCACGGTGGCACCGGCGATGGACGCCACGCCGATGCTCCACTTCTGGGAGAGGTTTTCCACGCCCTCGATGGTGTAGTTGCTGGCATCATCGCCGTCCAGCCCGGAAACGGTGGCGGTGTAATTGCCCACATTGGTGGCGGAAGTGGTGCTGTTGCTGTCATAGACCACGCTGACATCATCCCCGCTCACCGCATTGGTGATGGCTGCGGTGACGGAATGGGGCTGGCCGTCGTAGGTGAAGCTGGTCTGATTGCTCCACTCAAGCTTCACCTTCAGGGGGCTGATGGTAGCGGTGGTTCCAAAGGTGCTGCTGTTATTCCCGAAGGTATAGTTGCCGCCCTCTTTCAAATTCACGGTGACGGTGACTTCTTTGTTCTCCCCCGCGCTCTTGTCGGCAAATGTAGCCGTGACGGTGTAGTCGTTGGCTGTGGGCTGAACATCGCCGTTGAAGGTCACGCTCTCCACGATGGCGTCCGTGTCGCCATTGTAGGTCTTGTCCTGCACCGTGGCGCTGGTAATGCTGATGGTGGCGGGTTTTACCGTGACCTTTTTCTCGATGGTGCGGGTGCCATTCTTGGCGGTCAGGGTGTCGGTCCCCGCATTTTTGACTTCCTGCTGATTCAGGCTCCAGCCCTCCAAGCTGGGGGAGCTGGAGATGGTAAAGCTCTGCTCCATCACCTCCACCGAGCCGGAGGGGGCTTCCAGCTTGAACTCGTCGAACTGGTCGGTGCCGTCATAGGTCAGAGTATCACTGCCGGAGATGACCGGGTCGGGGTTGGTCAGGTTGAAGGCGCCGCTGCCTGCCAGCGAACCGCTGCCCGTCAAGCTGGACTGGTTCGCAATGTTCAGGGTGCCGTTCACGGTCAGGGTCTTGCCCTGGGGCACCGTCAGGGTGCTGCCCGCCGGGATGGTGAAGGTGTTCCCGTTTTCAATGGTGAGGTCATCGGTCAGGGTATAGGTGCCGCCCACGGCGCTGGTCTGGCCGCTCTGGCCGTAGATCAGCCAGCTGCCGTTGCCGGTGGGGGTCAGCGGTTTTGCTTCGAAAGAATTATCATACAATATCACACTGTTGGTCAGCAGGGTGGAGCCGTTCCCGACGGTCACAGACCCTGTGCTGCCCCAAATGTTATTAAGGTAGATGCCGACCGCCGTGTCCGTCCCCGATCCGCTCCGGGCGGTGAGGGAGCCGCTGCCGGATAGGGTCACGGAAGGGGAAACGGAAGGGGAAGAGGGGTTAACATAAAGGCCATAACTGTACTTTCCTGTGCCGCCGGTGACGGTCACGGTGGCACTGCCCACGGTGACAGACGAAGACGAAGACATAGAGATGCCGTAACTGCTGCCACTGGTGTCACCGCCGGTGGCGGTCAGCGTCCCGTCCTGCGCCGTAACTGTGCCACCGTATACATAGAGACCTGTCGAAGTATAGTTTCCGTTGATGTTGCCGCCGATGGCGGTGACGCTGCCGCCTTGCTGGGTGAATGATCCAATGACAAAGATACCATAACTGCTGCCATTGCTCGTATCAGCCCCCCGCGCGGTCAGGCTGCCGTCGCCTTGGATGGTCAGATTCCCAGACACACGGATGCTCTGGGATTCGCCGTTTGGATCCTGAACGCCCGTGACGGTGCTGCTGCCCTCCAGCACGATGGTCAGGTCGCCCTCTGCGTAGATGCCCGCTCCGACATGACCGATGATATCCGTGCCGTTGATGGTGGCGTCCTTCAGGGTCAGGGTGCCGTTGCCGTCGTAGTAGACATTGTAGTTGTCTGCGCTTGCCCCGTCGGCGGTCAGGGTGCCGCTTTCGTCGGTCGTCCAGTAGCCGCCGTTCAGCACATTGGTGCCGCCCACGGTGAGGGTGGTGGGTGCCGCCGCCCTTGCCGCAAGGGGCAAGAGCAAGAGCAGGGTAAACAGGGTAAATAATTTATTCATATATTCTTGTTGTTTTATTGTTTGTATATTCAGATCATTATATATATGCGTCTCAATTTCAGGCACGGATTACGCGGATTAACACGGTTTTAAATAAATATTATCCGTGGAATCCGTGCCTATCCATGAGGCATCGGTATCGGCATCGGGTTGGAACCCGATGTTATTCTACCGGGACGAACTCCAG
>OMFJ01000779.1_pt1 | contig 12999 bp, 9 predicted proteins | sample 1674351 | NCBI WGS metagenome assembly OMFJ01 (sample SAMEA103958164, study PRJEB25191) | human gut metagenome | biome: human-associated habitat [ENVO:00009003]; feature: intestine environment [ENVO:2100002]; material: feces | place: Germany | collected 2013/2015
CGTCGGTGCTTACCAATGCGCCGGCTGCTGTGTAGACTGCTACGCTCTGTGCGCCGTCAACAACGATCTCGCCGTTTGCAGCTGCGATAACCACGCCTGCTGCGTCAACACCTGCAACGCTTGATGTCTTTCCTGTTGCTGCCTTAACGGTCCAGTTGTCGCCTACTTTAGCAACTGTGAGGATTACTGACGCTACGTCGCCTTTAGCGATGAGAGACAAGTTATTGCCACCTGGTTCACCTGTCAAAACTACAGCATCACCATCCAAATCCAAAACAGTGTTTCCAGAATAGTAGACTTCATTAATCATAAAGCCAAATCCATTTGACAACGCAGCCATATTTTCTTCTACCTCATATGTATAAGTACCGTTTGGATTGCTTACCATATCGGCTACCGTCCAATCATTAAACACACCTTTAATCTGGACCTTGTCTGTTTTCACGCCAACGATTTTCAGTTTCCAAGTGCCATTGTCATTCTTGACCGTAAGAGTGATTTTGTCATAGTCAGCTGCGTCAGTTATCTTCATAACATCGCCCTCATTCAGGTCTTGGTAGCCCAAATCATTATTAAGCGCGCCACTGAATTTAGCATTGCTAATCCAGCGATCTCCTTCTTTTACATAGATTTTAAACATATCTGCCAATTTCGCAGTCTCCTCAGTCTCCTCATAGACATATTCGCCTGTTTCAGCATTATAGGTAAACGCTGGAGCATTAACTCCCCAATTATCATAATTCACACCCTTTATCTGAACAGTATAAGTTTTCTCGCCAACAATCTTCATCGTCCAAGTTTCGCCTTCTTTCTTGACAGTAAGAGTGATTTTGTCATAGTCAGCTGCGTCGGTAATCTTCATATTACCAGAATTATCATTCATTGCAACAAAATCAGAAGAAGCTTCGCTCAGATTCTTATCAACCAGATCATCACGCTTAAACCATTTTTTTGTTTCTGGAATGTCTATTTTAAAATAATCTGCCAATTTCGCAGTCTCAGTCTCCTCATAGACATATTCTTTTGTTTCTGCATTATATGCAAAAGTAACTGGCGCATCCCAATTTGTGCCATAAGCATTACCCGCCAACTTAACAGTATATGTTTCTACCGGAGTTTCTGCGCTTGGCGCACCTTCTGTCTTATCGCAACTCCATTTTCCGTCTTCTGTCCAACTATCATTTGCAACAAACGTGCAGTCTCCAATATTTCCTGTTAGGTCAATCGATTGCTGCTCTTTGTAATATACCGTTCCTTTGAATATAATAGAGTATTCACCATCATAATCAAATTCGCAAACATAGTATTTATCAGCACCTATTGTTTCCAATGCCATTTTTGTCCCAGGCCAGTCGCCCAACAATCTATCTTCTGTTCCCGTCTTCCAAGCATAGGCTGTTAACGTTTTGTTGTCAGTAACAAATCCAGCCACCTTCAGATACACCTTTGCTGCTTGCGCAGAAACGATTGCCATCAAAGCAAACAACAACGTAAAAGTAAGTTTTTTCATAATAGTAAATTTTTAATTTTTTCGATATGTGTATTACCAAACTATGGTGCGCATTTCCCACACGCACCATAGTATTTTTGTAAATTTATCTTCTGTTATTTCACGATAACTTTCTTAACCACATTGTCGGCACGCACGATGTAGAGACCTGCTGCCACGCGGGTGCGGGCGTCGGTGCTTACCAATGCGCCGGCTGCTGTGTAGACTGCTACGCTCTGTGCGCCTTCAACAACGATTTCGCCGTTTGCTGCGTTTACAGCCACGCCTGCTGCGTCAACACCTGCCACGCTGCCTTCTGTTGCAACGAGCTTAAACGCGCCTGTGTTGATGTTGAATGTCACCTTGTAAGTGCCTGGAGCTGTTGTGCAGCATTTATCCAAGCCCTTTGTGAATGTGCCTTCGAGAGTGCTGACTGTTGTTTCTTCAGCAAAGCCCCAAGTGCCTATGCCATTGAGACGTTCATAAATACGCCAGTAGCTCAACTCGCTCTCTTCGGCTGCAGGGAAAGTTATCACTCCGCTGAACTCGCCGGCTGTCTCTGTTGCAGTGAGCTTGCCGCTTGGGTCAGTGAAGTCCCAACCGTTGTTGTTGCCCATCACGTAAACCTCTGTCACTTCGCCTGCTTCGCCCTCTGTGCCTTCAAGGAGGAGATATGCGTTGCCTTCACCGTCGATAGTAAGAGTGATTGTTTTGCAATTGTAAGTTGCGTCGCCAAGGTCGATGTTTGCACTTGCCCCACCCGGAACGAGTGAGTAAGACATACCGAGTTGTGGCACTGCTCCCGAGATACCGCCATAGTTGCAGGCATCGCTCCAATTAGCGTCTGCCACCTTGAACGGTCCGGAAAGTTTTTTATCTACAAGCGTATAAACGCCTTCCTTTTCAGTTGTCTGGAATTCCCATGCTGGAACTGCATTCCAGTTTGTCATACCACCGCGAATAAAGATTCCTGATCCTGCGGCGTTACCAACCAATGCACAGAGTGCGCACATCAAAAAAAGAGTAAATTTTTTATTCATAGGTTCTAAATTTTAATTAGTGAATCATTAACGCCACAAAGATACACCTTATTTTCACAAAGTGGCCAATAAAAAGATATGTTCTTCAACATATTTTGGACATAATTACAATTCTAACATCATCAACGCTCTAAGAACCGCCTCCACCAGCAACCGACCCGACCCGCCGACCGCGGCACCGCCACGCATCACACTGCATCCCCACGAAGAAGACAACGCGCCTTTTCGCACCGGCGGTGCGACACTCTTCGTAACCCCATCCGCACGACGCGGCAGCGGAGGGCGCATGGGGTACAGACGTCCCCCCCCCTTTCCATATGCGCTTCGAAGATGCGCTACTGCGCCAGCGACAAGGCAGCCGACCGCGCGAGCGGTCACGCCTTCAGTTAACCCCCAACCGCGTCGGGGGCACACGCACCGACGCACATGCGCCGCGGAGCGCCGCCGCTGAAAGAAGCATGGCGAAGCGTCGAGGAAAAAGAAAGGATGCTCCGCCGCAAGGCGAGGCATCCCTTCTCTAACAATAAATTATTCTGGTAGATTAGTCTTTTAACTTCATCTTCAGATATTCACGGTTCATACGTGCAATGTTGCTCAACGAAATGTTTTTCGGACACTGAGCGGCGCAAGCGCCTGTGTTGGTACAGTTACCGAAACCGAGCTCGTCCATCTTGCTCACCATAGCGCGGACGCGGCGTGCTGCCTCGACCTTGCCTTGTGGGAGAAGTGCGAACTGGCTGACCTTCGCTGAAACAAACAGCATAGCCGAACCGTTCTTGCAGGCTGCCACGCAAGCACCGCAACCGATGCAGGTAGCTGAGTCCATTGCCTCATCGGCTGCCTCCTTTGAGATAGGTATTGCGTTGGCATCGCCGGCTCCACCCGTATTGAACGATACGTAGCCACCAGCCTGCTGGATTTTGTCGTAAGCCGAGCGGTCTACCATCAAGTCACGGATTACGGGGAATGCGTGCGAGCGCCATGGCTCGATAGTGATAGTGTCGCCGTCGTTAAACTTACGCATGTGCAACTGGCAAGTAGTGATGCTGCCAACAGGTCCGTGAGGATTACCGTTGATGTAGAGTGAGCACATACCGCAGATTCCCTCGCGGCAGTCGTTGTCGAACACTACTGGCTCCTCGCCCTTCTCCACAAGCTGCTCGTTGAGCATGTCGAGCATCTCAAGGAAGCTGATGTTGGTCGGCACATTGTCAAGTGAATAATCGACGAATTGACCCGGCTCTTTAGGACCGCGTTGACGCCAGATTTTTAACTTTATGTTGATTGTCTGTTCCATAATTAGCTAAAATATTAATGCCTAAAGGCGGGTTGTTATGACTTATAGTTACGTGTTTGAACCTTGATTGCCTCATAGTTGAGCGGCTCTTTCAGCAAGATTGGCTTTTCGCCCTCGCCGGCATACTTCCAGCAGCTTACATACATATACTGGTCGTCGCGGCGCTGTGCCTCGCCATCCTCTGTCTGATACTCCTCGCGGAAGTGTGCGCCGCACGACTCGTTGCGGTGGAGCGCGTCGATCGCCATAAGGCGGCCGATAGTGAAGAAGTCCTCAAGACGGAGTGCCTTTTCAAGCTCTACGTTGAGTGTGTCTGCCTCGCCTGGTACAAACAAGTTGGTGTCGAATTCTTTCTTCAAGTTGTCGATTTGCTCGATTGCCTTGATCAAGCCTTCTGCCGTACGTCCCATACCTACAAGGTTCCACATAATCAAGCCGAGTTCCTTGTGGATTGAGTCGGCTGAACGTTTGCCCTTGATGTTCATCAATCGCTCGATGCGTGCGCGAACCTTTTTCTCTGCCTCAACAAACTCAGGGGCGTCGACTCCCGGGTGTTTAACCTTAATCTGGTCAGAGAGATAGTTCTGCATTGTGTAAGGCAATACGAAATAACCGTCGGCCAAGCCCTGCATCAACGCTGAAGCTCCGAGGCGGTTACCGCCGTGGTCGGAGAAGTTTGCCTCACCGATTGCAAACAAGCCCTTGACTGATGTCTGGAGCTCGTAGTCTACCCAGATACCGCCCATTGTGTAGTGCGATGCCGGGAAGATCATCATCGGTGTCTTGTATGGGTTGTCGTCGGTAATCATCTCATACATCTGGAACAAGTTGCCATAGCGAGCTGCGATGACATCCTCGCCCAAACGGTTGATTGCGTCGGAGAAGTCCAAGTAAACGGCATTGCCTGTTCCTACGCCGTAGCCTGCGTCGCAACGCTCTTTGGCTGCACGGCTGGCGATGTCGCGAGGACAAAGGTTACCGAATGCCGGATAGCGGCGCTCCAAGTAGTAGTCGCGGTCTTCTTCCTTGATTTCTGTCGGTTTGAGCTTGCCGGCACGGATTGCCTCGGCATCTTCTTTCTTCTTCGGAACCCAGATGCGGCCGTCGTTACGCAACGACTCTGACATAAGGGTAAGCTTCGACTGGTTCTCGCCATGCTTTGGAATACATGTCGGGTGAATCTGCGTGAAGCAGAGGTTTGACAGGTATGCACCGTGCTTGTAGCACTGCACTGCAACAGAGCCGTTGCAACCCATAGCGTTGGTCGACAGGAAGAACACGCGGCCGTAACCGCCTGTTGCAACCACAACTGCGTGTGCGGCGTAGCGCTCAATCTCTCCGGTGATAAGGTTGCGCACGATGATACCGCGTGCGCGGCCGTCTACAACTACCAAGTCGAGCATCTCGCGGCGTACGTAGCTCTTCACTGTGCCCTTGTTGATCTGACGGTTCAATGAAGAATATGCGCCGAGAAGGAGCTGCTGGCCTGTCTGACCTTTAGCGTAGAACGTACGTGACACTTGGGCGCCACCGAAAGAACGGTTGGCGAGCAAGCCTCCGTATTCACGTGCGAATGGCACGCCCTGTGCAACGCACTGGTCGATGATGTTGTTTGACACTTCTGCCAAGCGGTATACGTTGGCTTCGCGTGAGCGGAAGTCTCCACCCTTGATTGTGTCGTAGAACAAACGGTAAACGGAGTCACCGTCGTTCTGATAGTTTTTCGCTGCGTTGATACCACCCTGCGCGGCGATCGAGTGCGCGCGGCGTGGAGAGTCCTGGATACAGAAGTTCAACACGTTGAAGCCCATTTCGCCGAGTGTCGACGCTGCCGACGCTCCTGCAAGGCCTGTTCCTACAACGATGATGTCGAGGTGACGCTTGTTGGCTGGGTTCACGAGTTTCTGATGTGCCTTGAAGTTTGTCCACTTCTCAGCAACTGGTCCTTCAGGAATTTTAGAGTCAACTTTCTCGTCCGAATAAACGGCGTATTGGCTCATTATGCTTGTGCTATCAATAATTTTTTCTGACATGTCTCAATTAGTTTGAAGTGAATTAAAGAGCAAACTGAACTGTGAATACTACGGCTTGAATCAAGAACAATCCGATTACGATTGTTGCCCACCAGTTGCCAAGTGTTTTGAAACGTGGAATCCAAACGTTGTTGGTTGTGCCGAGCGACTGGAACGCGCTCCAGAAGCCGTGAGTCATGTGGAACCAAAGTGCCACAAGTCCGATGACGTAAACTGGCAATGTCCACATCTGGCCGAAAGCGTTCTTGATGTGGTGCATACCGTCGGCTGCCAAAAGAACTGCGCTGCCGTCACCACAGCTTGCGCCCAACTGATGGCATACCTCTACAAACTGCATCTTTGCCCAGAATTGAGCGAAGTGCACAATCATGAAGGCTACGATTACGATACCGAGCACGAGCATGTTCTGCGACGCCCACTCTACGCTTGCTGGCTTTGTTGTTACCGCGTAGCGGTCGTTGCCGCGCGCCTTGCGGTTCTGCATCGTAAGCCAGAATGCATAAATAATGTGTACAATGAAGCCGGCGGCAAGAATCGCTGTAGCGACCAATGCGTACCAATTAGCACCCAAGAACTCGCAGACCATGTTGTATGCGTCCGGAGATATCAGGGCTACTGTGTTCATTAATACGTGAAAGGTTACAAATAGGAGCAGGAAAAGACCGGTTACCGACATAACCACTTTTCTTCCTAAGGATGAATTTGTTAACCACATAGTAGTTCTGAAAATTTAGTTATTAATTAAGTTTATAGTTTTAATCCAAAATGCACGGGGCATAGTTCCCCGTGCAAAGTTACCTTTTATTAACCGAATATGGAAATTATTCTATAATTTTTTTACTCCTCTCACTTTTGCCGCCTTGCGGTCGCGCTCGCGGCGGAAACTGTCGAAGGTTTCAAAGATGTCGCCGAGGGCGATGGTGGAGTTGCTGACCTGACTTTCGTAGAGCTGGGCGCCGGTGGTGCCGGCGGATGCCTGCCCTTGAAGGGCGCCGCTGACACCGCTTATCTGCTCAAACAAGCGCATCTGAAGATTGACCATCTCGTAGGCGCCTATGTTGGTGGCGTTGCCGCTCACTTGCTCCGGACGGTCGTTGCCGCCGCGGGGATGGTAGGGGACTATGCCGTTGGGCTTCGACCAAGCATAGCGGAGGTCGTTCCATGTGAAGCCTTCGGGAAGGATATTGTCTGGATAGAGGAGCACGCCTTTCGCGCTGGCGCCCATCACGTGGTCTACAAGGGTGACGAGGCGGTTGACGTATTTCTGCTGGTCGATCACGTCCTCAACCATCGAATGCACCTCGCCGTCGGTCAGCGGATAGAGCTTCAACGCGAAGGGGTGGCTGCCGTGGCCGTAGGGACTGTCGTACTGGCTGAGGACGGCGCCGTCGGGGCTGAGCCAATAGCATCGCCAAACGTGGCGCAGTTCCCAGCGGCGGTCGATGTCGGGGTCGTGGACAGGCTCTTCGGGTGTGCCGGGCTGGAAAAACCATTCGCCGGTGCGCCGGTTGTGGCAGTCGTAGCCCTCCCTGCTCTCGCGCCGCCACAGCTCGACCACGCGCACTCGCCCGGGTTTGCCGCTGCGGAAGAAGTCGGCGGTGCCTGAATCTACGGCGTCGGGCTGTGTCTGATAGTGGCGGCAGATGTCGAGGGCGCGGGTGCGGCTGCCGTCGCTGAGCCGCTCAACAAGAGTGGCAAGCGGCATGTCGTGCAGCTGACCGACAAGGTCGAAGTCGCGGCAGCGGGGGTCGTCGCCGCCGCGGAACAGCATCTGCGACGGCGACACGTTGCTGAGCGCAACCCGTCCTTCCTCGCCGAAGTCAATGCGCTGGAAGCAGCACCCGGAGATGAGAAATTCTTCCATCAGACGGCTGTCGAGCTCGCCCACAAGGTTGCCGTGCAAAGGCTCCGCAGGTGCGGGTTCGGCGGCGAGACGGCTGCGGAACCGCCCCACCACGCTCTTGACCAGCTGGCGGATAAGGTTGTTGGTCAGCGGATCTTTGCCGTTGTCGCGCAGATGCTGCCACTCGCTGACGCGCCGACCGTGCTCGTCGGTCATCATGTCGCACCACTGGTTGCCATAGGTGAAATTCTTGTTGCGCTCGCGTTTTTCTCTCAGCGGACGCATCCGCTCCCATGCCCTGTGTGCTTCGGCAAGCAGGAGCATGGCTTGGCTTGTATTCTCTGTGTTTTCCATAGTTCTCTTTTTTTGGCAAAAATACACCTACAACAATACAATCTGTCGCAAAAAAGAGACAAAAAAAACAAACTTTTTTCATCGTCTTATTGTTGTCTACATATAAAAAAATGAGAAATCTTTTTTTATTTGAAAAAAAATAAGGCTTTATCAAAAAACAAACGTATATTTGCAGAAAGAATATACAAATTCAAAATCATCAATAACTATGAACAAAAAAATCAGTTTGTATGTATTGGTCGGTGCTGTTGCATTGACTGGATGTAACAAGAAAATGCAGGACTTCGCTGCCGAGCATTTCACCACCAACCCTAACCCACTCGAAGTTGTGGGCGACAACGTTCCTGGCACAGTAACTGCCAATGTCCCTCAAAAGTTCTTCAAAAAGAACGCTGAGGTTACTGTAACTCCTTACCTTTCTTATGGTATGGACAACAAGGCCACTTCTCAGTCTTACACTTTCCAGGGCGAGAAGGTTAAGGGCAACAATCCTGTTATCAACTACAAAGAAGGCGGTACAGTGACAATCCCTGTAAACTTTGTCTACACTCCGGAGATGATGAAGAGCGACCTCTACCTTGACTTCAACGTGGTTCAAGGCAAGAAAGTCTACACTCTCCCTGCTGTGAAAGTTGGCGAAGGCGTTGTAGCCACTTCTACTTTGGCTGACGCTACTACTGTCACTCCTTCTGCTGCTGCCGACAAATATCAGCGCGTAATCAACGAAATCTGCGACGCTAACCTTATGTTCCTTATCAACCAGGCCAACGTTCGCGCTTCTGAGTTGAAGAAAGGCACAAGCGTTTCTAACTTCAACGAAACTGTTGCCGAGGCTTCTAAGGCTGACAACAAAGAAATTGAAGGCATCCACGTTTCTTCTTTCGCTTCTCCTGAAGGTGGTGTGAAATTCAACGCCAAACTGTCTGAAAAACGTGAGCACTCTACTGTTAACTACTTGAACAAGAACCTCAAGAAAGAAAAAGTTGACAACTACGGCGACATCACGTCTGAGTTCACTGCTCAGGACTGGGACGGCTTCCAGAAACTCGTTTCCGAGAGCAACATCCAGGATAAAGACCTTATCCTCAGCGTTCTCTCTATGTACAGCGACCCTGAACAGCGTGAGAAAGAAATCCGCAACCTCTCTTCTGTATTCGATCAGTTGGCTAAGGAAATCCTTCCACAACTCCGCTACTCTCGCATCTCTGCTTCGATCAACACTATCGGTCGCAGCGACGAGGAAATCGCAGCTCAGTACAAAGCAGATCCTACTCAACTCTCTATCGACGAGCTCCTTTACGCTGCCACTAAGACTGACAACGTTAACGAGAAAGAGGACATCTACAAAACTGCCGTTAAGCAATATCCTAATGACTACCGCGCTTACAACAACCTCGGTATGGCTCAGTATGTAAAGGGTAACTACAACGATGCTAAGGCTAACTTCGAGAAGGCTGCTTCTCTCAACCCTAACAGCGACGAGGCTAAGATGAACCTTGGTCTTATCAAGATGATGAACAAGGACTACAACGGTGCTCGCGAAGCTTTCGGTAGCGCTGCTAACGCTGAAGGTATCAACGAGGCTATGGGTGTTTACTACCTCCGCCAGGGTGACTACCAGACTGCTGCCAAAGCTTTCGGCGACAGCAAGTCAAACAACGCGGCTCTCGCTCAAATCCTCAACAAGGACTACAGCGCCGCTCAAAGCACTCTCGAGGCTGTAAAGGCTCCTAACGCTACTACTTACTATATGATGGCTGTCGTTGCTGCCCGCACTAACAACGAACAGGCTGTTTACGCAAACCTCCGCAAGGCTGCCGCTCTTGATGCTTCTATCAAGGACCGCGCTGCCATCGACAAAGAGTTTGCAAACTACAACGTAGCAAACCTCTAATCTGAGCGTTACAACAATTTATAGAAAAGGCGGCTGTTGACAGCCGCCTTTTTGCTTTTCATCATCACCACATCCTGACATTATGAACCGAATCAAAACCTTTCTGCTCCTAATGATTGCCGCGGCTATCCACTGCAATGCCACAAATTATCTGCGTGTGAACCAAATCGGATACCTTGTCGACGACGTGAAAGTTGCCGTGATTATGATGGAACACGGCGACGCCCCGACCTCGTTCTGCGTGGTCAACGCCGACTCCGGAAAGAAGACCGTGATGCACACGGTGAAACCTACGGGCGAGTTTGCTGGCTTCGCTCAGACGGCACGGCTCGACTTCTCAAAAGTAAAGACTCCTGGCACATACTACATTACTGCGGCAGGGGCAAAATCCTCATCTTTCCGAATCGCCGACGATGCCTATGCCGGCGCACAGGAGGTGCCGCTGAACTATATGCGGCAGCAACGCTGCGGATGGAATCCGCTGATGCGCGACTCCTGCCACCGATACGACGGACGCCTGCAGCTGTGCGGCGACCGCGACGGTGAGCACGTTGACGTGCGCGGTGGATGGCACGACGCAAGCGACTATCTGCAATATCTCACCACTTCTGCCAACGCTGTCTACCAAATGCTGTTTGCCTACTCGCAGAATCCGTCGGTGTGGGCGGATAACTTCCAAGCCGACGGCACTGAGGGTGCAAACGGAATCCCCGACATACTCGACGAGGCTCGCTGGGGTCTGGAATGGATGCTGAAAATGAATCCTGACGACAATACGTTCCTAAACCAGATTGCCGACGACCGCGACCACCGCTCGCCGGGACTGCCCAACGAGCAGATGGCCGACTATGGATGGGGTGCGGGGAAAGACCGACCTGTATACCCGTGCATCGGTAGCCCGGCGGGACTGAGAGAATACAAGAACCGCAGCCGCGGACTGGCTTCTTCAGTGGCAAAATTCAGCTCGTCGTTCGCTCTCGGCGCAAAGGTGTTTGAAACGCTCGACCCTGCTTTTGCCTCTACGCTGCTTAGAAAGTCGGGCGTGGCATACGATGTGGCGAAGGCAAACCCGGGCAACTGCCAGACGGTATGCACCGTGTCGCCTTATTTCTACGAGGAGGACAACTGGACCGACGACCTTGAGCTGGCGGCGGCGACAATAGCGGCTTGCTCTGGCTCGGAAAAGATGATGTCGGAGGCGGTTGATTGGGAACGTCAGGAACCCGTGACTCCGTGGATGGGTGCCGACAGCGCCCGACACTATCAATGGTATCCGTTTGTCAACATCGGACACGCATTGGTTGCAATGCACGGCAACGAGCGACAGCGCGCCGAGGCACTGCGCAACATGCGCTGCGGCTTGCAGCGCGTGGCCGACAGAGCCGCCGACGTAAATCCTGCCTTCAAACACGGCATCCCTTTCATCTGGTGCAGCAACAACCTTACAGTGGCATTTGTGACGCAGGCGATGCTCTACCGCAAGCTGTCGGGCGACTGCCAGTTCCAAGAAATCGAGACAGCCATGCGCGACTGGCTCTTCGGTGTGAATCCGTGGGGTAAATGCATGGTCGTGGGGCTGCCCGAGAATGGCGACTATCCGCGCGACCCACATTCAATGATAAGTCACGGACACGACTATAAAATCACCGGCGGACTTGTCGACGGCCCTGTCTACACTGCCATCTTCAAGTCGTTGCGCGGCGTGGTGCTGAGCCACGACGACGAATATGCCAAGTTTCAAGGCGGCGCGGCGGTCTATCACGACGACTATTGCGACTACAGCACCAACGAGCCTACGATGGACGGAACGGCCTCAATGACGTGGTTCCTCGGAGAGCTGGCGAAAGCCGCCCGCAGATAATCCTTCCGCGGCACTCTTACAAAGGCGTACATCAATCAGCTTATCATTCCTTCATCAACTTATCATATAATGGCCATATCGCCCATTATATGATAAGTTGATTTTATTTGGAAGCTACCCCTCATATAAAATAATCTGAATTCACTGCTCGCCAACACTTATTGCAACTTGTCTGCCGCCGGTTACTTTCCGATGCAGTTTCAGACGGCTGTTGAGTATCAACGCTTTGCAGACCGATGGTTCAAGTGCTGTGTTCGTGTGGCCCTTGACCCGGTTTCGGCGCTGAATTCGTGGTGGAATAGTGGTTCAAGTTTTTGTTTTGGCTTGAATGATGCCATTCCGGTTGCTTTTTGAGCTTTTTCGTACTTTCGATGTATCCAAAGTCCCTGTTTTGCTTCCTTTGTATGAAGTCCTTTTGCTGACTTGGTCGTGAGCAAAGATAGTGATATTTGTTGGATATTTGATGGATTTTTCTGGGTTTACAAGGATTTATCCTCTAAAAAGTGTAGTTTTAAGGCAAAAGTATCCTCGAAAATGTGTGATTGGCCACTGAAAAGCTGATTGTTTTTCTTTATCAAGTTATCATGTAATAAACCAAAATAGCTATGTTTACTTTATTATGTGATAGGTTGATATAGTTTAGAGTATGGCGAAGAATACGATGGGGATCAAGTTACCCCGAAAACTGGAACAGAAGATGCAAATTGTGGGAAAGCAAATCAAACTAGCTCGTTTGCGTCGGAATTTGAGCATTGCTCAGGTGGCTGAGCGGACAACATGTTCGCCTCTGACAGTAAGCCGCATTGAAAAGGGGACGCCTACCGTGGTCATCGGCATCTATCTGCGTGTGCTGTATGCCTTGCAGTTGGAACCCTATAAATCCGGTTGTAAATGTTCTCTATCTTGAAACTGCATGTTCACAAATTATCCCTTTGGCTAAAACTATGTCTGAGAAAATTCGTGGTTTGAGAGGCTGGGCAGATGATAGAGCGAGACGAGCCAGTCGAGCTACAAATCAGGAACTTCTTCCCGAAGTTCAGGCTGGAATCAAGAAAACAAAAAGAGAAAAGGACGAAGATACTTTTGGATAACAAGGGCTGTTAGTATTAATGATATTAAGAGGGTGTATCAAAACGACACTGTCCAAAATTTTGTGTAAATGGAAACAGGATTCAGCTGTAAGTTTGT
>OMFJ01000799.1_pt1 | contig 12796 bp, 10 predicted proteins | sample 1674351 | NCBI WGS metagenome assembly OMFJ01 (sample SAMEA103958164, study PRJEB25191) | human gut metagenome | biome: human-associated habitat [ENVO:00009003]; feature: intestine environment [ENVO:2100002]; material: feces | place: Germany | collected 2013/2015
GTTGTAGGTTCTTCGGTTGTCGGCTCTTCCGTAGTCACTTCGGCAGTTGTTTCGTCTTCAAAAACAGACGAAACAATGTCATCAACAGTATTGCTTGACTCTGATGCTTGGGAACATCCCGAAAATGTAAGGAGCAATCCCAGTGTTACCGCAACAGCTAATGTTCTAAATTTTCTCATCTATTGTCACCTCATACAATTATTTTATTTAATAATAGTACAATTTGTTTTATTTGTAAAGAGCTTTTTGTGCAAATAATCAATAATTGTTATTTTTTAGAACATAACTGTGTAAAAAAAGAACAGCCAAAAGGCTGTTCTAAAAAAATGTATTAGATTTTTATTTTAAAGATTTGCAAAAACCTTTGTGCCTTTATTCTTAATCCAAAACCAAACCGGAAGGCTGATGAGGATAAAATAAAATGCTGTGCAGGCGAGGAAAATTTCTGTCGAAATTTCAATTTCAAAGCTGAGAAGAACCGGATACGCAATAGCAGGTACGCATACGGCAAGGACTGAAATCAACAATGAAAGCATAACGCTTGCACTCTGTTTTACTGCCTCAGCGGTTGTATTCCAGTCAAGCTTTGGCTTTTTCAGGTCAAACATAAGTCCGAGAAGTCCCGAGAACAACGAGAAAATTATCGGAATAAGAATTGTGATAATAATATTAACCGGTTTCATTCCGAGCATTATTGAGAGAACAACCGAGGGTACAAGTGAAACAATGCCGTTTACAATAAAGTGAAGTTTCAGCTTTTGCGTAAGCACCTGCAACGGTGATACAGGAAGCGACTGCATAAGCCAGAGGTTCTTTGCCTCCATTGAAATTGATGCCGCAGAAATCGGTCCAATTGAAATCACAAAGGCAATCACAAGTGGAAGATATACTGAAATCATTTCAATCAATGTACTTGGAAATTGCTTCAGCGTATTAAGCTGGAACACCGCATAAATTGTTCCGCCTACCATAATTAACGCACTGAGTCCGCTGTTAAGCATATAGGTCGCGTTGCCTGTGAACATCATTCTTTCTTTGCGTAAAAGCGCCTTTGATGCAGAACTTACTTTCAGGGTTTTCTCCTTATACACGGCTTTCTTCGCACCCTTTTTCGCTGTTGCAAGCTTTATGAAGCTGTGAGAAAGCACCGCATAAACAATTGCAAAGAACGCAATAATTACGACAGCAACACCAAAAAGCGGCAACAAGTCGCCCGATGCGCCAAGTCCTGTGAGATAAAGCGGATATGCACTGTCCATTATATTTGCACCGATACCAATTGAATTTGCAGCGAGTGTTTTTACAAGGTCCTCTGCCTGATAATAAAGGTAAAAATACAGTGCAAAGAAAACAAGTGAAAATACGATTGTCACAACATTTTTATGTCTTGTCCTTGATGTTACAAATGCAATCAGCCAGCCGAGAATGCACGAAACGCTCAGGCTTAAAAGCGGAACTAAAAGCAGAATCACAATCTGACTTACTACAAGCGAAGCCGAAGCAGACACATTTGTTGCATAGGCCGCAAAAGCAGGGACCTGTACAAGTGCACAAAAGAGAAGATTTTGTGCATACAGTGGCAACATTCTGCAAAAGAGAATACTGCGAGGCGGAATAGGCATTGAAAGCAAAAGTTCATTATCCTTTGCCTCATAAAGCTGTGAGAGCGAAAGGAAAATACAGCCTATTGTGCTGATTACAAACGACGCACCCATAACATAGAGAAAATACAACCAACTGAATCCCGATGTTGCAAGCATAGGTGCCATCATGCTGAACATATTGTAGAACATAAATGCAAATACAACACCGACAAAAGCGAGAAGAGCAAGATAAACAGCCGGTGAGTTAAACGAACTTTTTTTGCCGTTCTTTTTCTTGTTTGACGAATTTGCGGTGTACCGTGCAAGTGCCTTTTGAAATTGGAGTTTAATTAAGGTTTTAAGCATCTTTCTCCTCCAGTTCAAGGAATACATCTTCAAGCGAATCATCGCCCTTGACCTCATCCATTGTACCCGACTTGATAAGTTTGCCGCTTTTGATGATAGCAACCTTGTCGCAAAGCTTTTCGGCAACTTCAAGCACATGGGTTGAGAAGAAAATTGCACCGCCGTTATCGCACATCTCTCTCATCAAAGTTTTGAGAAGGTGGGATGATTTTGGGTCAAGACCTACAAACGGTTCATCCATAATGATAAGCTTGGGGTTATGTATGAGTGCGGAAACAATTGCAAGTTTCTGTTTCATACCGTGAGAATAGCCGTCAATTGTCTGAGCAAGTGCATTTTTAATTTCAAACATTTCAGCATATTTACTGATTCTTGCCTGACGGTCAGACTGGCTGATTCCGAAAATATCGGCAATAAAATTGAGGTACTTAATACCTGTCATAAACTCATACAAATCGGGATTGTCGGGAATGTAAGCAATTTTGCGCTTACATTCGAGAGGTTTTTCTTTTACCGACACACCGTCAACATAGATTTCGCCCTCGTCAAAGTTGAGAATTCCACAGCAGGATTTGATTGTTGTTGTCTTACCTGCACCGTTGTGTCCGATAAAGCCGTAAATCTCGCCTTTTTGAATATGAAGTGACAAATCGTCAACAGCCTTTTTGTCACCGTATTTTTTAGTTAAATGTTCTATTCTGAGCATAAGTGCTCCTCCTATAGCCAAATAAATTACGCAAATTATACTACACAAAATATTCTTGTGTCAATATGTTATAAAAATTCAACAAGTTTGAATTACAAACCAATAAATCTGCGAAATTTAGATAACAGAAACCATTTTTGATGAAATGTAAAATCTATTGAAATATTTTGCATTACGAATCATCTTGAATATGTGCAGGAATGATTTATAATATTAGTACAGATTATTTTTTGGAGGTTCATCTTGGCAAAGTTCAAAAGAAAATATACACTCGGGGAAGAAATTTTCAACTCTGTATCACACGGAATCGGTGCAGGTCTGTCGATTGCGGGAACGGTTGTGCTTATCGTTACGGCGGCAATCCACACAAATGCGTGGGGTGTTGTCAGCTCATGCATTTACGGTGCATCGCTCATCATACTCTACACAATGTCAACTCTGTATCATTCTTTCACAAATGAAAAGGTAAAAGCATTTTTCCGAATAATGGATCACAACACAATTTTTCTGCTGATTGCAGGAACATACACACCGATTACTCTTTACTACCTCAATGGTGTGACCGGTTGGATTCTGTTCGGAATTGTGTGGGCATCGGCAATTTTCGGAATAGTTATGAACTCAATCAACCTTGAAAAAGCAAGGATTCCGTCAATATTCTGCTACATAGGAATGGGTTGGGTAATAATCTTTGCAATAAAACCGCTTATGGAACATATGCCGTCAATTTCGGGAATCTTCCTCATAATAGGCGGAGTATTCTACACGGTGGGGATTATATTTTACGCAATTAAAAGGGTAAAATATTTTCACTCGATATGGCACTTATTCACGGTTGCGGGAAGTGTGTTCCATTACTTTGCAATTCTTCTCGGATTTTTTCGTATTTAACGAAAGCGAAAGCTGACCGCATAAAAATCCGCAGGTAAATCTTTCACACGAAAAAAATGGGCTACAGAAAAACCTTTCGTTTTTCTGTAGCCCTAAATTTTATAAAAAGATTTGTTTAGTTTGCGGAAACGCCTACGGAAACCTCTCTTACAGACAAAGCTTCCTTTGGAAGTGTGTACTTCTGCTTGTAAGCCTTGTAATCTGCGTTGTACTGAATATCATCGGAATTTTTGAGTTCGTGAAGATATTCGTGTGCATCGTAGCCGTTGCGATTGATTTCAATAACACCGATTGCAATGTTTGAGCAATGGTCGGAAACTCTCTCAATATTTGTGATAAGGTCAGAGAATACAAAACCGAGTTCGATTGTACAGGTACCGTTAGTAAGACGCTTAACATGGGCGTCTTTAAGCTTGTCACGCAGACGGTCGATAACCTGTTCAAGCGGTTCAACCTTTGAGGCAAGTGCAAGATCATTATCAACAAAAGCAACAGTAGCGTTGTTGATAATTTCACGAAGTGCGTCAATCATAACGGCAAGACCTGCTTTCGCCTCTTTTGAGAACGAAATGTTCTTTTCGTGAATTTCCTGAGCAACCTTTACAATGCTTACCGCATGATCGCTGATACGCTCAAAATCACCGATTGTGTGAAGAATGAGCTGAATAGTTTTGTTGTCGTCAGCCGAAGGCTGTTTGGAACTGAGCTTTACAAGATAGGTTGAAATAACATCCTCATAGGAATCAATCATATCTTCGTTTTCATGAATTGTTTCCGCAACCTTTTCATCATAATGGTCAACAAGTTCAAGTGCGCCGAGAAGCGTACCCTCAGAAAGACGAGCCATTTTTTCAGCAAGTGACTTTGCACGCTCTGTTGCAACAGAGGGAGTGTTGAGAAAACGCTCATCGAGGAACGGAACATCCGAATCCTCTTCCTTATCCCTGATTGTAAGGCAGGCAAGCTTTTCAAGATACTTGTTGAACGGAAGAAGAATTGCAGTTGCAAGCAAATTGAATGCTGTGTGGATAACCGCAATGTTCTCGGGACCTACGATATCATTAAGGAAACCGTAGTTGATAAAGAGGTTAGAACCGTAGAACAATGCACAAATTACAAGTGTACCGATAATATTGAAGTAAAGATGTACAAATGCGGCACGCTTTGCGTTTTTCTTTGCACCGATACAGGAAATAAGTGCGGTTACGCAAGTGCCTATATTCTGTCCCATAACAATCGGGATTGCCATTGAATAGCTGATTGCACCTGTTTTGGACAATGCCTGCAAAATACCGACAGAGGCGCTTGAGCTTTGTATAACTGCGGTCAGCAATGCGCCGGCAAGAATACCGAATACAGGGTTGTTAAAGAGTGTGAGGAAGCCTGTGAATGTCGGATCATCCGAAAGCGGTTCAACAGCCGCACTCATCTGATCCATACCAACCATAAGAATACCAAATCCGAGGAAAATTGTGCCGAGATGCTTCTTCTTTTCCGAATTGCAGAACATAAGAAGAATAATTCCTACAAAGGCAAACACGGCAGAGAAAGACGACGGCTTTAAAAGCTGCATAACCAAGCTGTCGCCCTCAATACCCGAAAGGCTGAGAATCCAAGAAGTGATTGTTGTGCCGACATTGGCACCCATAATAATACCGATTGCCTGGCGGAGTTTCATAATTCCCGAGTTTACAAAGCCGACAACCATAACGGTTGTTGCCGAAGAGGACTGAATCACCGCAGTAACAGCCGCACCGAGAATGAATCCTTTCATGGTGCTGTTAGTCATTTTTTCCAGAGTTTTTTCAAGCTTACCGCCGGAAAGGCTCTCAAGACCGTCGCCCATTGAATTCATACCGAATAAAAAGAGCGCCAGACCGCAGAGCAGTTGTAAAACCATAAACAAATCCATAAATACATACTCTCCTTTATCATCAATAATATTAAACTAAAGTCATAGGATTGTCAATGAATTGTAAAGAATTTGTAAAGTCTGAAAGCTTGGTAATTATCTTTGAAATTTGTCGAAACACGGCATTTTTTATGTAAGATTCGTGAAATTGTATTGTTTGAGCAATAAAAAAGCGGCACTGCACAATATAGTATGCACAGCACCGCTTGTAATTTATTTTCTCTGCAAAAGATTGTAAAAATATTCACATCAGAACATTGCGGTAAATGTTGTTCCCTGTTCACTGCTTTCAAGAGAAATCTCTCCGCCGTGTCTTTCGGTAATGTGCTTGACAATTGCCAGTCCAAGACCCGTGCCGCCTGTTTCCTTTGAACGGCTCTTATCAACACGGTAAAAGCGTTCAAACACACGCTTGTGGTGCTTTTCGGGAATACCGATTCCCGTGTCGGCAACTTTAACAAACGGATGTTCATTGTCATCGCCTGTTATGATTTTTACCGAACCGTTTTCACGATTGTAACGGATTGCATTGTCACAAAGATTGTAGATAAGTTCGTAAATCTGATTACGGTTTCCGTTTATGACGGCAGTTTTTGTATCAACAGTGATTGTAATTCCGTGCTTTTCGGCATTTGAACGGAGATCCTCGGCGACCTCGGCTGCAACCCCTGCAAGGTCAACAGGGGCAAATTCTTCATCGCTGAATTTTTCGTCAAGCTGTGAAAGCTCCATGATATCGCTTATAAGAGAGAGAAGTCTGCCCGATTCCTTGTGAATTTTATTTGCAAAATTCGGGATATCATCGGGCTTTACAAGACCGCTTGCAATGATTTCTGCATAGCCTGAAATTGAAGTCAACGGAGTTTTCAGCTCGTGAGTTACATTTGCCGTGAATTCACGACGCATTTTTTCAGCCTTTTTCTTAGCCGAAACATCAATAATAAGACAGATTGCACCGTTTTTTTCGCCGTTAGAATAAACAGGATTGGTGATAATCTGCAATGCTCTTCCTTTTACGGTTGTGTCGCCGTTTTTACTCTCGCCCGAAAGAGCCTTGTCAACGCAATCGTTAAGAACCTCGTTGCGTGAAAACGCAATCAAAGTTTTGTCGGTAACACCGTCATCATCAGCACCGAGAAGCTTTGACGCCGAATAATTGCTCATAAGCACCTTTTTGTCAACATCAATAAGAATAAAGCCCTCCGCCATATTTTCGATAAGCGTTGAAATTTTATCCTTTTCAAACTGCAGTCTGCGCATCTGACGCTTGATTTGTCTTTGCTGGCTTGCAATTTTCTGTGAGAGCGGCAAAAGCTCATCATACGGCGAGCCGTTGCCGTTGTCCGCCATTTCCTTAATCGGTTCAATGATTTTCTTTGTGGAGCGCTTTGCCAGAATTGTACAGACAACAAATACACCTATCATAATTATAAGAATTGACGGAATAACAAAAAGAAAAATTCCGTAAATGCTGTCAATTGTCTTTGCAACACGGATTACAGAACCGTCTGCGGTTTTTTCTGCATAGTAGTATGTTATTTTATTCAAAGTTTCCGACATTCTGTGGCTTGAACCGTTGCCGTCCTTGATTGCCTGTTCAAATTCGGGGCGGTCGCTGTGATTCGGCATAGAACTAACATCTGTGTCAACACTGTCGGATACAACCGAACCGTCACTTTTTATGAGAGTAACACGAAAATCGCCTATCCCGTAATATTTTGAAAGGTCGATTTCGCTGTCGGAATTATAAACGCTGATGATTTTATCGGTATATTGCCGAACCTCTGCCTCCTGTTCATCGGAAAACACAAACCAGAAAGCGGCTGTTGAAAAAACAGCCGTCAGAAGAATGGACACCACAGCGATAACCGAAAAGTTTTTTAAAAGCTTTTTACTCAGTTTCACTTTATTCCCCCGCCTTATATCCAACATTTCTCACGGTTTTGATAAGGTTTCCGCAGCTGCCGAGTTTTTGCCTGAGGGTTGTAATGTGCATATCAACCGTTCTGCTCTCGCCCTCAAAATCATATCCCCACACATTGAGAATGATATTTTCACGGGTAAGCGCCATACCTTTATTTTTGAGAAGATACTTTAAAAGTTCGTATTCTTTGAAGGTGAGGTTACATTCCTCACCGCAGCTTGTTACAATGTGCTTGGAATCGTCAAAAACAATCTGACCAAGCTTTATTACATCCTGTCTGTCATCAACAGAACATCTGCGGAGGATTGCACGGACTCTTGAAATAAGCTCAAGGACTGAAAAAGGTTTTGTAATATAGTCATCGGCACCCATGTCAAGACCTTTGACCTTATCCATTTCACTTCCCTTTGCAGTAACAAGGATAACGGGAACATTTTTTGTCACAGCATCCCTGCGCATTTTTTCAAGCACGGAAAGTCCGTCAAAATCGGGTAACATAACATCAAGAATTACAAGCTGAGGAATTTCGGCTGTACAAGCCTTAAAAAAGCTCTTGCTTTCACCAAAGCTTTGAACCTCATATCCGCTGCTTTTCATGGCATAAGATTCAAGCTCTCTGATATCGGTATCATCTTCAACAATGTAAATTAACATCTAATACTCTCCCTCAACAAATGTGTATTTAAATGCACCGCAAAGGGGCGTCTGCACTTAAATTAAAATCGGAACATCCGCCATAATTATAAACTTTTTTTGCAAAAATGTAAAGTTTAATAAAACAAAAATCAGGAGCATACAGCTATGCTCCCGTTTGTTAAGCAAAATATATCAGTCGGACAAATCGCAGCTGCCTGTAATTGAAAAAGCAACCCACTCTGCAACATTAACCGCATGGTCTGCAATTCTTTCAAGATACTTTGCAATCATAACGATATCGAGCGCCTCTGAGCCGAGTTCCTTATTCTTATGAATGAGTTCAACCGTTTCATTCTTTGAACGGTTAAAAAGTTCGTCAACGATATCATCCTGACGGGCTACCTTTTTGGCAACCTCAATATCGCTCTTAACAAAAGCGTCAATAGCCTCCGTTACCATTTTTGAGGCATTGTCTGCCATTTCCAAAATGTGAGTAAGATTGAACACCTGCTTTTTGTCCTTGATGTAAACAGACATTTCAGCAATATCAACTGCCTGATCGCCGATTCTCTCAAGGTCGGTAATCATTTTGAGTGCGGCGGAAACATATCTAAGGTCGTGTGCAACCGGTGCCTGATGAAGAAGAAGGTGCAGACATCTGCTTTGAATGGATTTTTCCGCCTCGTTAATACGATTTTCGTGTTCTCTTGCGATATCAAGCAAATCTTCGCCGTCAACAATCATCTTCATTGTATTTTTGATTGCCTGTTCAACAAGACCGCCCATTTCAATAAGGCTGTCGTTAAGCTGTGTAAGCTCTTTATCAAAATATTCTCTCATTAGCCAAACCTTCCCGTAATGTATTCTTCGGTACGCTTATCCTGCGGATTTGAGAAAATTGCGTCGGTTGAATTACATTCAACCATTTCACCGAGTAAAAAGAACGCTGTTTCATCTGAAATACGCAAAGCCTGCTGCATATTATGTGTTACCATAACGATTGTATAATCGTTTTTCAGTTTAAGGCAAAGCTCCTCAATTTTACCCGTTGAAATAGGATCAAGTGCAGAAGTTGCCTCGTCCATAAGCAGAACTTCGGGTTTTACGGCAAGGGCTCTTGCAATACAAAGTCTTTGTTGCTGACCGCCCGAAAGACCGAGAGCGCTCTTTTTGAGTCTGTCTTTAAGCTCATCCCAGATTGCGGCGTCACGCAAAGATTCTTCAACAATCCTGTCAAGTTCTTTCTTGCTTTTGATTCCGTGTGTGCGAGGACCGAAAGCGATGTTATCGTAAATGCTCATCGGGAATGGATTGGCTTTTTGGAACACCATACCAACCCTTTTGCGGAGGATATTTACATCCATATCTCCGTAAATATCTTCACCGTCAAGCTGTACCTTACCGGTGATCACACATCCCTCAACAAGGTCATTCATACGGTTTAAAGATTTCAGAAGTGTGGATTTTCCGCAGCCGGATGGGCCGCAGAGCACCATGAACGCACCCTCCGGCACGGTGAGGGTGACATGGGACAGCGCCGGGCGGCGCTGCTGGGGGTAGGTAAAGCTGTAATTCTCCAGATGCAGAAGCTCCGTCACCGGCGCACCTCCTTCTCGATTTGTCTCCACTGGCGGGCTGCCGCCAGATCCAGCGCCGCCGGGGTCAGGCACAGCAGGAAATAGACCACGAAAAAGCTCACGGTCATGGGCGTCCATGCGGCGGTTTTCACGGTCGGATAGTAGCGGAAATACGTACCGCCTGCCATCCAGCCGGAAAGGAGATACGCGCCGCAGAAGATCAGCCACGCAAGCGCGGCCTTGTCGCGATCGTCGAAACGATAAATCGAGAACGCCGTGCGTCCCGGCAGACCGTAGCCGCGGGCGCGCATGGAATCCGCTGTTTCAATCGCGTTCTCAAGTGACCACGTTACCATGATGGAGAAGATCTTGACGGCGTTCCCGACTCTTTGGAACACGCTGCCGTTCTTCGTGTCACGCCCGATGCACGCCTGCGCCTCGGAGACGACCTGCATCTGCGCCTTGAACTTCGGGATAAAACGCAGCGCCATGGAGAGAACGAGCGACAGCGCCGGGATGATGCGTCCAAAGAGATACACAAACTTGTCCGAGGTCATGACCTCGTTGTAGCTCGAAAACCACAATACGACGCTTGCCAGCATGACGGCCGCCGCCACGCCATAAAGCATGGATTCGAGCGTCAGGGGGTTGCCGGAGGGCAGATAGGTCAGGATCGTCGCGCCCTCATGGTTAAACGCCGGGTTCAGAAGCGCGGCAAGCGCCGCCATAGGGCAATGTCATCAACTTAAGGCGGTTCAACATCTCTTAACGTTGCTTGGGAATTTCAAAGATTTGTGTTTTTTCAGACGATCAGAGGAGCGATCAGGGCGCACCGGGACAACGGCCTTTGAGAGACGAACAACCATATGCGCAAACAAACGCTCCCGTTTTAGTCTGGAAGATGTCGAAAGCATCTCTACAACCGTTCTCTTCAGCTCTGAAATGGTCATTGCCACGTTCAGCTTGTAGGTATAGCGGTTCTCTGGCCTGATATGTGCGGCCTCAATTTCTTCGCGGAGATCATATTCCAGGACGCCGGCCAAATCGGCCAAAAACATTGTCGCATAGAAATCCTGTAAGATCGCGTCCGGAGAGTAACCTGTAAAATTCTCAATTTCCAGCTTGTTTTTCACGTCGTTATACTTGGTTTCAATGCCCCAGCGTTTATGGTAAGCCCATTTGAAATCATCCAAATTTATTTGAGGATCAAAGATATTTGTTGCTAAATACTCGATATCTCCATTAGAAAGTTGAATTTTCAATACGCGGAGCTTCAGAGAGTGCTTCAGCTTTGCAAACTTGTACTCAAACGTGTTGTCCTGTTCCGGAAGCTTCATGGAACGCAGAAATTCTGTGGGACAGCGCATAATGAAGCTGTGTCCGCTGCTTCCAATTGCGTCGATCAGTTCAGCTGCAGGATAGCCGCGATCCATGATAAACACCGGGTTTGACACGTTCTGCAGTCGAAACGAGCCGATCATGTCCTTTGCTGCAGCTCGTTCACTGGATCTGCAATGCGCAAAGCGTGTATCTACGATCATACCGTTGAGCAGATCGTACATACACGAAACAAGCGCCTGAACCTGCGGCGCGCCCTGACTTGTCTGGATCCCATACAGTTCCGCCAGCTCATTTGTGCAGGGAAGATTTAACCGGGTACCATCGATCCCAAACAATTGGTAGCCTTTCCAGTCAGCCAATTCGGCTTTTTCGTAGAAACTGTCAACAACACTTTGAAAAAGCTCCTGAAATGCTTCCGGCTTGATCCGTTTCCTGCCCTTGGAGAAAGCTTGCTTGGAATACTCGATCTGACCATCCTTCTGTGCGTCAAAAAACGCATTCAGCCCTGCCTGCAAACTGCTTTTCAGGTTCTGAACCGTTACGTAAATATAGTCGGTAAAGCTCATTTTACGCCTCCTTGAAAAATCCCTCTGCCGCTTTATTGATCTGCGGAGAAAGTGCTCATCGCAGATAGTATTGTGGATATGACGAACAATTTCAAGATATAAAGGCAAGCTTTTCACGAAAATCACTCCAAAATCAAAATATCATCTTGATTTTGAAACAAATCCGCATTTGTCAATTGGCATTTTTACTAATATTTACGCCCGCTTTTTGACACTTTGAAATGATGGGCTTAAGTTGATGACATTACCATCAAGGGTATCCTGACAAATGAAAAATATTGCGGCGACGTGCTGCTTCAGAAAACATTCCGGACAGACGTCATCAGCAAGAAGGTTATCAAAAATGTTGGACAGATGGCGCAATACTATATGCCTGACCACCATGAAGCCATCGTCAGCCGGGAGCAGTACAATGCAGTGAAAGCAGAAATGGCACGTCGGAGCGCCCTGCGCAGCCCGTCCAAAACGGCCGTAACTGGTCGATCCTGTTATACAAGCAAATACGCCTTATCGGACCGACTCGTCTGCGGCGAGTGCGGCACGCTCTACCGCCGATGCACATGGACCTCGCTTGGGCGAAAATATCCTGTCTGGCGCTGCACGAGCCGCCTGAACTACGGCACAAAATATTGCCACGATTCTCCGACGATCAAGGAAGAACCGCTGCAGGCAGCAATTCTGGCGGCGATCAACTCCGCCATGAGCAATAAACCTGCCCTGCTCGACCTTATTAAAAATGCAGTATCTCTTGAACTTCTGCCAGTGCAGGGGCAGACGATGAGCCTTGCCGACATTGAAAGCCGCTTGGTGCAGCTCGACGAGCAGTTCCAGCGCCTGCTGGCAGAAGCCATTGATGCAGAAGATAAAGAAGTCTGCAACGCACAATTCGCAGAAATCCTGGCCGAGCAGACTGCACTCAAAAAGCAAAAGGAAGAAATCCTGCAAAGCAACACCGATGCAGACCGCGTCTGCACCCGCATGAAGCAGGCGGAGCAAGCCATAGAAAATGCCGCATCCACGATCACCGAATGGAACGAAAACGCCGTTCGGCAGATCGTAGAGCGCGTGACCGTCCTCTCCGCCGACGAAATATTAGTATGGCTTAAGGGCGGTGCAGAAATCAAGCAACGGTTGGAGGGATAGTGGTCACAGCATCCCGTGTGGATCGGTATTATAAAAGATACACACATACGCATTTTTGCTCTCGACGAAAATCGCCGTATCCAGTATAATGGATATAACATATGAGGTTATATTCTAAAAAGCAGTACAGATAGGGGAGAAATATATGCCC
>OMFJ01000811.1_pt1 | contig 12690 bp, 10 predicted proteins | sample 1674351 | NCBI WGS metagenome assembly OMFJ01 (sample SAMEA103958164, study PRJEB25191) | human gut metagenome | biome: human-associated habitat [ENVO:00009003]; feature: intestine environment [ENVO:2100002]; material: feces | place: Germany | collected 2013/2015
GGAAGAGTAGATCCATGCTGGTAACACAGGTTACGGAACTTTCCAAATCGAGAAGTAAGGTATATATTGATCAGGAATTCGCCTTTGTTTTATACAAAGGCGAATTGCGTCTCTACCATATAAAAGAGGGTGAAGAACTCCGAACGGAGGATTACCGGACCATTATGCAGGAGGTACTGCCTAAACGTGCAAAACTGAGGGCTATGAATTTGCTTCAGGGGAGGGAATATACGACCTCACAATTACGGACAAAATTACAGCAGGGATATTATCCGCCGGAGATCATAGAGCAGGCAATAGAATATGTGGCAGGCTTTCATTATATAGATGATCTTCGTTATGCAGTGGATTATATCACCTATCATGAGAACAGCCGCAGCAGAAGACGCATTGAACAGGATCTCCAGGGCAAGGGGATTTCCTCTGCCACGATAGAGGAAGCCTGGCAGAACTGGAGGGAGAATGGCGGGGAACAGGATGAACAGAGTATGATCCGGGAATTGCTTCGTAAGAAACATTATGATGCAGCGGAAGAAACAGACTGGAAAGAACGACAGAAAATATACGCATTTCTGGCAAGAAAGGGATTCTCACAGGAAGCCATTCGCAAGGCAATCGGAGGCATGCACAGTGACGATTTTTAGGATACTGTATAGTGCAGGAAAAGCAAGAAATAATGCACAAAGATTGTATTAATATAGGAACTATTTTTGGAGTAATTGCGACTTGTACTTGACAGAGGAGTATTTTCAGTTTACACTAATACTGTTGTGAATTGCTTGTTAGAATGTACATAAATTGCATTCTATTATGAACGATAATTTGTATTGTCGGAGCAAAATGTACAATGAAAATTTCATAAGGAGGTGCTCCTGTAGTGGACACTAATATTGTAATAGTATTAGTGGCTTCTGCGATCATTCTTGTCGTAGCCGTTATCGCAGCCGTGCTGATCACATCCAAAGTTACTACTTCCCGCCTGAAGAACAATGCGGAGAGTACGATCGGTAATGCGGAGGAGAAGGCAAGAGAGATTATTGATGAAGCTCTGAGAACTGCGGAGAACAAAAAGCGTGAATCACTCCTGGAAGTCAAAGAAGAGTCCATTCGTACCAAGAATGAACTGGACAAAGAGATCAAGGAGCGCAGAGCGGAAGCTCAGCGGTATGAGCGCAGAGTTCAGCAGAAGGAAGAGAACATCGATAAGAAAGCAGATGCCATCGAGAAGCGCGAGGCAAGTTTAGCAGCCAGAGAAGAAACCCTAAGCAGAATGAAGGAAGAAGTCTCCAAGCTGAATGAGCAGCGTGTGCAGGAACTGGAACGAATTTCCGGATTAACCTCTGAACAAGCAAAAGACTACTTATTGAAAATTGTTGAAGATGAAGTGAAGCATGAATCGGCCGTGATGATCAAGGAAATGGAGAGTCGGGCCAAAGAAGAAGCAGACAAAAAGGCAAAGGAATATGTGGTTAACGCCATACAGAGATGTGCAGCAGATCATGTCTCTGAGACTACAATTTCCGTTGTACAGTTACCGAATGATGAGATGAAGGGACGTATCATTGGACGTGAGGGACGTAATATCCGTACCCTTGAGACCATGACAGGTGTAGACCTGATCATTGATGATACACCGGAGGCAGTTATTTTGTCCGGATTTGATCCGATCCGACGTGAGGTAGCGAGAATTGCGCTGGAGAAGCTGATCGTGGATGGGCGTATTCATCCCGCCAGAATCGAAGAGATGGTAGAGAAGGCGCAGAAGGAAGTCGAAGTAATGATCAAGGAAGAGGGAGAAGCCGCAACCCTGGAGGTTGGCGTACATGGCATCCATCCCGAACTGGTAAGATTACTCGGCAAGATGAAATTCCGTACCAGCTATGGTCAGAACGCATTAAAGCATTCCATCGAAGTGGCACAGCTGTCAGGGCTGTTAGCTGCGGAGCTGGGACTGGATGTGAGACTTGCCAAGAGAGCGGGACTGCTGCATGATATCGGTAAGGCAGTTGACCACGAAATGGAAGGTTCTCATATTCAGCTGGGTGCTGAATTGTGTCGGAAATACAAAGAGAATGCTACTGTTATCAACGCAGTGGAATCTCACCATGGCGATGTAGAGCCTACTTCCCTGATTGCATGTATTGTACAAGCTGCTGATACAATATCCGCTGCAAGACCGGGAGCTAGAAGGGAAACACTGGAAACCTATACTAGCAGATTAAGACAGTTAGAAGATATCACAAACAATTTCAAAGGTGTAGATAAATCTTTTGCTATTCAGGCAGGTCGTGAAGTTCGTGTTATGGTAGTGCCCGAACAGATTTCAGATGCCGATATGGTACTGTTGGCAAGAGATATTTCCAAGCAGATTGAAGCTGAATTGGAATATCCCGGACAGATCAAGGTGAATGTGATCCGTGAGAGCCGCGTAATTGATTACGCCAAATAACTGACCAGTCAGAAATGACAATTTCATAAGATGTAAGAGGTAGCCGTTGTATGGAGACATACAACGGCTGTTTTAATGAAAATTTATGGATAAACGGGTGTAAAAAAGTGAAAGTTACCTATTGTGTTATATGTCATCTTATAGTATGATATTCGGAGTGTATGATTGTATACGATTATCCAACATCCACAGAAGAAGGCGTATTCCCAACGAGGAAAGACGAGAAAGGTATGGTAAGAAATGAAAGCATATCAGGAATTAACCAAGGAAGAACTTTTAACACTGAAGGCAGAGCTTAACGCTGCATATGAAGATGCAAAAGGCAAAGGCCTGAAACTGGATATGTCCAGAGGAAAACCTGCAGTCAATCAGCTGGATATGACAATGGATTTTCTGGATGTTGTGAATTCTCAGAGCGCTATGAAGGCTGAGGATGGAATGGATGTGAGAAACTACGGAGGTTTGGATGGCATTCCTGAGGCAAAGAAGCTGATGGCGGATATTCTGGAGGTAAAACCGGAGAACGTGATCGTATGCGGTAATGCCAGTCTGACCATCATGTATGATACGGTATCCCGTGCCATGACCCATGGCATTTTGGGAAATACCCCCTGGTGTAAACTGGATCATGTGAAGTTTTTGTGCCCTGTTCCCGGATATGACAGACATTTTGGAATCACAGAGCATTTTGGAATTGAAATGATCAATGTACCCATGACTCCCGAAGGACCGGATATGGATCTGGTAGAGAAGCTGGTCAGCGAAGATCCCGCCATCAAAGGCATTTGGTGCGTACCGAAGTACTCCAATCCTCAGGGATATTCTTATTCCGATGAGACCGTAAGACGCTTCGCAGCGCTTACGCCGGCGGCACCGGATTTCCGTATTTTTTGGGATAATGCTTATGCAATTCATCATTTATATGATGACAGACAGGATCAGCTGTTAGAGATTCTTTCCGAATGTGAGAAGGCAGGACATCCGGATATGGTATTCGAGTTCTGCTCTACCTCTAAGGTAAGCTTTGCAGGTTCCGGTATTGCGGCTATCGCATCTTCTAAGGCCAATCTGGATGATATGAGAAAGTCCATGACAATTCAGACGATTGGATACGATAAGATCAATCAGTTACGTCATGTACGCTATTTTAAGGATATTAACGGTATTCGTGAACATATGAAGAAGCATGCGGCAATCATGCGTCCAAAATTTGAGGCAGTATTGAAGGTTTTGGATGAGGAACTGGGTGGACTTGGTATCGGCAGTTGGACAAAACCCAACGGTGGATATTTTATCTCCTTTGATGCGATGGATGGTTGTGCCAAGGCTATTGTGGCAAAATGTAAGGAAGCAGGTGTGACTCTGACGGGGGCAGGCGCTACTTTCCCTTATAAGAAGGATCCCCAAGATTCCAATATCCGTATCGCACCTTCCTTCCCGACACCGGAAGAGATGGCAATGGCAACGGATCTGTTCGTACTGTGTGTCAAGATGGTAAGTGTGGACAAATTACTGGAGAACAAATAACAGATTCGAGGATAAATAAAAGAAGGAATAACGGGTCATGGAAGAATTCAGGCGTATCAAACGGGAACTGGTGGCAAAAGGTGCGATCATTGATTATTATCAGGACACCATGCAGATTCCCAACGGTAACATTGCAAAATGGGATCTGATCGATCATAAAGGCGCAGCAGCCGTGGTTGCAGTAAGAGAAGACGGTAAACTTCTCATGGTGCGGCAGTATCGTAATGCGCTGGAGCGGGAGACTCTGGAGATTCCGGCCGGCGGACTGAATGGCAGAGAAGAACCTACGGATCAGGCAGCCATGCGGGAATTGCAGGAAGAGACCGGCTATCATACCGATCATGTGGAACTGCTGACTTCCATCTATACCACAGTAGCTTTCTGTAATGAGAAAATCGACATCTATCTGGCGTTAGACCTGAAAGACAGAGGGAGTCAGCATCTGGATGAAGATGAATTTATCAATGTAGAGGCATATTCCGTAGAGGAATTAAAACAAATGATCTATGACTGTAAGATTCAGGATGCCAAGACGATTTGCGGCATTCTGACATATGCATCGAAATACTTAAGTAAATAGTCAGTACGTTGAGGTAGGCAATCCGCTCCATGGATAGAATCTGTGTGGCGGATTGTTTTTTAGTTGTTACGGTTCAGGAATGATTCCCTGTGTTGTCCGCATATATTAACATAACATTGCGTGGCGTAGAGATGGGAATTTTCATGAAATGGGATAAGTCTATCGTACCGGTGGGAAAACTGCCGCTTCGTTTTCTGTTTGTGATCGGATTCGCAGTGGGGTTTCTGATCGTATATTGGGGAAAAGGCACTTTCCTGAAGAATATGGGAATGCTGGATGAGGATACTTTGTATCATATGAAATACATGGCCGTGGACAACAAGGTTCTCTTCTGGTACGTCCTGTGTAAAAGAGGCAAAGATTTCATTGCACTGGTTCTCATGGCCACGACGTACCTGGGATTGTTATTCTGTGGTGGGATGACAGTAAAATATGGCTTTTCCCTTGGATTATTCTTAGGTACTGCGACCTGCCGTTATGGAATCAAGGGGATTTTGTTATGTATTGTTGGAATTTTTCCTCACTATCTGTGTTATGTACCTGCAATGGTGATGCTGCTTCAGTGGTGCGAGGATATTTACAGAAGTATTTATTTTTATCATAATATAACCGGGCAGGGAAAAAAGTCCCTGCCCGGTAAACTGGGAAAACCGGTGCTCATTTTGGGAGTACTGGTTCTCGGATGTGTGTTGGAAGCGTTTGTGAATCCTGTGTTATTCAAAGGCTTCCTGCAATTTTTTTAAAAAAGGGTTCGTCTTATTCGTACTCTGCGATATCGTAGATCAGACGTTCTGTATCGTCCCAACCCAGGCAGGGATCTGTGATGGACTTACCGTAACAGCCGGCACCCACCTTCTGGTTACCTTCTTCGATATAACTCTCGATCATAACGCCCTTGACCAGCTGATGGAGATCGGAACTCAGCTTGCGGCTGTGCATGACTTCTTTGGTGATTCGGATCTGTTCTTTGAACTGCTTGTTGGAGTTGGAATGGTTCGCATCGATCACGCAGGCAGGATTCTTCAGATCCATTTTTTCATACATATCCCACAGACGGATCAGATCTTCATAGTGGTAGTTGGGAATGTTGGCACCATGCTTGTTGGTAGCACCACGCAACACGGTGTGAGCCAGATCATTTCCATGGGTATTTACTTCCCAACCGGTATAAATAAAGGAATGGGGATGCTGTGCTGCATATACGGAATTCAGCATTACAGAGAAATCTCCGCTGGTTGGATTCTTCATACCTGCCGCTACATCAAAACCGCTGACGGTCAGACGGTGCTGCTGATCCTCTACGGAACGGGCGCCGATTGCCACATAGGAGAGGATGTCGGATACATAACCCCAGTTCTCAGGGTATAACATTTCATCTGCCGCAGTCAGCCCTGTCTCCTGGATCGCACGGATGTGCATTTTACGCATGGCCATCAGTCCTGCCAGAAAATCAGGCTTCTTCTCGGGATCGGGCTGGCTAGTGATACCTTTGTAGCCTTCACCGGTAGTGCGGGGTTTGTTGGTGTAGATTCTGGGGATCAGGATCAGCTTATCCTTCACCTGTTCGTTAACTCTTGCAAGGCGGTTTACATAATCGCAAACGGAATCCTCATTGTCAGCAGAGCAGGGTCCAATGATCACCAGAAATTTATTACTCTTACCGGTGAGGACATCTCGGATCTCGGTGTCTCTTTCTTCTTTGATCTTGACTAATTCTGCCGGAAGAGGCAGCTCCTTACGTATTTCCGCAGGAGTGGGAAGTTTTTTGATGAATTCGAAACTCATAGTATTCCATCGTGCGCGGGGCACGTCCTTTCTGCTAAATTTCTTTGCCTATTATAGAACAGAATCCCCGCAGATGCAAGAAAATTTAGCGATTTAAAGCGAAAAAGAGTAAAAATGATAAATAAGCTATCGTGTTAATGCGTTAATTTGCAAAAATTTATTGACAGGACAAAAGGTTTGCCATAAAGTTAGAGATAGTGAAATAACTGCAGAAACTGCGAAAAAACTACGAGAGAGGGCAAAATTATGTACGGAACAATTTGGGCATTACTACCGCCGGTGGTAGCAATTGTACTGGCACTGATCACAAAGGAAGTATATTCATCACTGTTTATCGGTATCGTCACGGGAGCACTGATCTATACCGGATTTTCACCCATCGCGACGCTGGACACAGTGATCAACGAAGGATTCATCAATTCCGTTGCGGATGCATGGAACATCGGTATCTTCATGTTCCTGATCCTGTTGGGAACCATGGTGGCATTGATGAATAAGGCAGGAGGCTCTGCGGCCTTCGGTGAATGGGCGAAAAAGCATGTAAAGACCAGAGCGGGAGCACTGCTTGCCACCTTTTTATTAGGTGTTCTGATCTTCGTGGATGACTATTTCAACTGTCTGACCGTAGGATCCGTTATGATGCCGGTCACAGATGGACACAAGATCTCCCGTGCAAAGCTTGCATATATCATTGATGCCACGGCAGCACCCATCTGTATGATCGCACCGATCTCTTCCTGGGCAGCAGCAGTATCAGGCATGGTGGACGAGGGTGTGTATTCCGGTATCGAACTGTTCGTAAGAGCGATCCCCTATAACTATTATTCGCTGTTAACCATTGTATTTGTCGTCGGAATGGCACTGATGGGATTCGATTACGGTCCTATGGCTAAGCATGAGCGTAATGCCATAGAAAAGGGTGACCTGTTCACTGAGGGAGAACGCGTGACCAATGCGGACAATGCACCGAAGGGTTCTGAGAGAGGAAAAGTATATGATCTGTTGATCCCTGTGATCGTACTGATCATCTGCTGTGTCGTTGGTATGATCTATGTCGGCGGATTTTTCGAAGGTGTGGGATTCATCGATGCCTTCAGTGCTACCGATGCTTCTGTAGGACTTCCCTGGGGATCTCTGATCGCGTTGCTGTTTGCTATCGTATATTATATGTGTAGAAGACTGGTATCCTTTAAGGAGGCCATGAATTGTCTGACCCAGGGCTTTATCGCTATGGTACCTGCCATGCTGATCTTGACCTTTGCCGTTACCCTGAAGACCATGACCGGACTGTTAGGTGCGGATGTCTATGTGGCAGGTCTGATGCAGGGCGCATCTACGGGACTGACCAATATGCTTCCCGCGATCATCTTCCTGGTAGCGTGCTTCTTGGCTTTTGCTTCCGGCACCAGCTGGGGAACCTTCGGTATCCTGATCCCTATTGTAACCGGCGTATTTACCGATCCTGCTACCGGAGCCATCGTACCCGGAGCAGAGCATCTGATCATCATCGGTGTGTCTGCATGTCTGGCAGGTGCTGTTATGGGTGACCATTGTTCTCCCATCTCCGATACCACGATCATGGCTTCCGCAGGGGCACAGTGCAATCATATCAACCATGTATCCACCCAGGTTCCTTACGTACTGACTGTGGCAGCAATCTCGTTCGTTAACTATATCATTGCCGGATTTGTACAGAATGTGGTGATCTGTCTGGTGATCGGTATTCTGCTGACACTGGCGACACTGCTTGTACTGAAGCGTGTCTTCGGACAGAAGGCTGCTACGCAGCAGTAACGCAAAACGGGAATCATATTAGTACAGAAATGTGTCTAAATGTGTCTGTGAGAAAGGAAACATATAGAAACTATGAAATACGATTATCTGGTCGTCGGTTCCGGTCTGTACGGAGCAGTGTTCGCGAGAGAAGCGGCTGACAGAGGGAAAAAGGTTCTGGTGATCGACAAGCGTCCCAATGTGGCGGGTAATATTTACACGGAAAAAGTGGAAGGGATCCATGTCCACAAATACGGTGCGCATATTTTTCATACCAATGATACGAAGGTGTGGAAGTATATTACGAGATTCGCAGAGTTCAACCGGTTCACCAATTCCCCGGTGGCAAACTATCGTGGAGAACTGTATTCCCTGCCCTTTAACATGTATACGTTTAATAAAATGTGGGGTGTGGTAACGCCTGAGGAAGCAGCGGCGAAGATCGAAGAACAGAAAAAAGAAGCATGTATCACGGAGCCGAAGAACTTAGAAGAGCAGGCAATTTCCCTGGTGGGAAGAGACATTTTTGAAAAGCTGATCAAGGGTTATACAGAGAAGCAGTGGGGACGTGATTGTAAGGATCTTCCGGCATTTATCATCAAGCGACTTCCGGTTCGACTGACCTTTGATAATAATTACTTCAACGCTCTGTATCAGGGCATTCCCATCGGCGGTTACACGCAGCTGGTGGAGCATTTGTTAGAAGGTATAGAAGTACGTCTGAATACAGATTATCTGGAGCAGAAGGAGGAACTGGACAGACTGGCGGAAACAGTCGTCTATACCGGCCCCATCGATGCGTATTTCGGATATTCACTGGGAGCATTGGAATATCGATCTGTAAGATTCGAGACAGAGGTGCTGGATATTCCGAACTTCCAGGGCAATGCGGCAGTGAACTACACAGACCGTGAGACTCCCTGGACCCGGATCATTGAACATAAATGGTTCGAGTTCGGCAAGGACGAACAGGGACAGGATCTCCCGAAGACAGTCATCAGCAGAGAGTACAGTTCCGAGTGGAAACCGGGAGATGAACCTTATTATCCGGTAAATGATGAGAAAAACGGTGCTCTGTATGCAGAGTATAAGAAGCTGGCAGATGCCGAGCAGAATGTGATCTTCGGAGGAAGACTGGCGGAATACCGCTATTATGATATGGATGCGGTCATTGCTTCCGCATTGAAAAAGAGTGAAGAAGTACTGTGATCATTCAGACCAAAACGGTGAGCATACCAGGTGTGAATCATAAAAAATGCAACGGTGAATTTGCCGTTGCATTTTTTGTCTCAAGAAATTCAATTCCTTAACCGATCTGCGGTTTTGCTTTTCTCTTGTTGCGGAACTCTCTGACTGCGATCAGCAGGTCGTAACGATATACCAGGGTGTACATCACAGCCGCCATAACGAAAGCGGTGAGCACATCGAAGACGGAGTGCTGTTTGATGAACATGGTCGCCATGATGATCGAAGAAGCCAAAATCAGGGATCCGATGCGGATGCCCTTTTTCTTCTCGAAGCATTTACTGCGGATGATCGCAAAATGTGCACCCAGGGAATTATATACATGAATGCTGGGCCACAGGTTGGTAGGTGTGTCTGTCCGGTACAGAGCGGCTACCATGCGGGTGAAGATATTGTCTCTGGGCATCACCGCGGGACGAAGGTGCTGTCCGTTGGGCCACAGAGTGGATACGATCAGGAAGATCGTCATGCCTGTAAAGAGGAAAATACAGGTGCGGTAGTAATCCTCTTTATTTTTGAAGAAAAAGTAGATGACCACTGCCGATACATAGGCAAACCATAAAAAGTAAGGAATGACGAACACCTCACAGAAAGGAATGTAATCATCCGCCGCCATATGTATGATCCGGTAGTGTCCGGTGATGTTCTTCTCCAGCCAGGCGAACCATGTCATATAAATAATGGCATATATAATAAGAGGAACGGCATGTTTATATTTTAAATAGAAGATCTTAAGCTTTTCCATAAAAACCTCATTTCTCTACCAAACCTATGCTTCAAAATCAATTTTAGTATAATCACCGGAAGAAAAAAATCAAGGTTTTTTTGGAATACTTAAGCATTCTTAAGAAAATCTTTAGAGTGTGTTTATTTCACTTCGGGAGTGATCATGCGAATGGCGCCGGGAAGACATTCCACCCGGAATCCACAGCTTTTCCTGGTTACTTCGCCGTCCGTATGTACCCATAGGGGAGCGGAGGCAGTGATAGACATCTGTGTGGCTGTGTAAGCATCGATCCCCTTTACGAAATAGTGTTTACCGAAAAAAGCGGTGGGAAGAGCCAGCAGAACCAGTACTTTGGAAATATTGCCAACGCAGCACAGATCCAATACGCCGTCATTATCCGTGGCGGGAGGACAGAACATGAATCCGCCGCCTTCATAGCGATGACTCATACAGGTTACAAACAAAAAGCGGGGTAGCTGGAATGCGGTCTGCTTTCCGTTTACTGCGTTTTCGATGGTCAGGGTACAGGAGACCTTGCGTGCGGTGATCAGCTGCTTTAAGGCGATTCCTAAATAAGTCAGCTTGCCAAGACCGATCCGGTTCATGGTATCCTTGATGGGGGAATGCATGGCTTCTGCACAGACAGCTGCGTCAAAGCCGATTCCACAGCTGACAGCGAACAGCCGGGATTCTTCCGGCTGATCCTCATCGAGATAAGTAAGTCTTCCTAAGTCCATGACTCTGGGAGCAGCATTCCGAAGGATCAGATCAAGGGCTGCTTTCGGCTCTTTGGGGATGCCGAGATCCCTGGCCAGATCGTTGCTGGAGCCGGTGGGAATGTAACCCAGGATTACTTTGGAGGGATCAGCGATTCCCTGCAGGGCTTCGTTCACCGTGCCATCTCCACCTAGGACAATGAGCTTTAAATCAGGATCGTCTTTATATTCTGCGGTGATCTGTGCAGCCAGATGCTTTACTTCTCCGGCTTTTTTGGAAAAATAGGTCTGAAATACGGCATCGCTTTCTCTTAGAGCAGGTTCGATCTGTTCAGACCAGATCTTCGCACCTTTGCCGGAGCGGGAGGCTGGATTAATAATAATATGATACATGAGGATACCTCATCTTTCGTAAGAATGTAACTAAAGTTTATTCTAACACACTCAGGGGCTTCTGCCAACATTGTTCATTTTCCATCTTTGCAATTAAAAAGTTCTATGCTATACTAAACCATAAGTTTAGCGAATTAACGTAACACAAGGAGGAATGAGGCATGTATTCATTGGATGAAGTAAAAAAAGTTGATCCCGAGGTGGCACAGGCCATTATTGACGAGGAGAATCGTCAGAACAGTCATATTGAACTGATCGCTTCCGAAAACTGGGTAAGCAAGGCAGTCATGGCGGCTATGGGCAGTCCCTTGACCAATAAATATGCGGAAGGTTATCCCGGCAAGAGATATTACGGCGGATGTGAGTGCGTGGATGTCATCGAAAATCTGGCAATCGAGCGTGCCAAGAAGCTGTTCGGCTGTGATTATGCCAATGTACAGCCCCATTCCGGAGCACAGGCGAATATGGCAGTGCAGTTTGCCGTACTGAAACCGGGTGATACGATCATGGGCATGAACCTGGATCACGGCGGACATCTGACCCATGGTTCACCGGTAAATATGTCCGGTAAATATTTTCATGTAGTACCTTACGGTGTAGATGACAACGGATTCTTAGATTACGACAGAATGAGAGAACTGGCACTGGAATGCAAGCCTAAGATGATCATTGCCGGTGCTTCTGCGTATGCCAGAACCATTGATTTCAAGAAGTTCCGTGAAGTAGCAGACGAAGTGGGTGCCGTACTGATGGTAGATATGGCACATATCGCAGGACTGGTGGCAGCGGGTCTTCATCCCAGTCCCATCCCTTATGCGGATGTAGTGACCACTACGACTCACAAGACCCTGCGCGGACCCAGAGGCGGTATGATCCTCTGCAATAAGGAAGCCAATGAGAAGTTCAACTTCAACAAAGCCATCTTCCCCGGCATCCAGGGCGGCCCTCTGATGCATGTGATCGCTGCCAAGGCAGTCTGCTTCGAAGAAGCATTAAGCGACGACTTTAAAGTATATCAGAAGAATATCATTGACAATGCCCAGGCATTGTGTAAGGGACTGATGAGCCGGGATATCAAGATCGTATCCGGCGGTACCGATAATCATTTAATGTTAGTGGATCTGACTCCTTACGGTCTGACCGGTAAGGCAGTGGAGAAACTGTTGGATGCAGCGCACATCACTGCTAACAAGAACACCATCCCCAACGATCCTCAGTCTCCGTTTGTGACCAGCGGTATCCGCCTGGGAACCCCCGCGGTTACTTCCAGAGGTCTGAACACCGAGGACATGGATCAGGTGGCAGAAGCTATTGCCCTGGTCATCAAGGGCGGAGAAGAGCAGGTTCCTGCAGCCAGAGCCATCATTCAGAAATTAACAGACAAATATCCTTTGATCTAAAGCTTGGAGGAGTATAAGAAAAGAGCCGAAAGGCTCTTTTCTCAGACTGTAGACAAAACGCTTTTGGTCAGCACTCCAGAAGCGTTTTTCTTGTT
>OMFJ01000812.1_pt1 | contig 12678 bp, 8 predicted proteins | sample 1674351 | NCBI WGS metagenome assembly OMFJ01 (sample SAMEA103958164, study PRJEB25191) | human gut metagenome | biome: human-associated habitat [ENVO:00009003]; feature: intestine environment [ENVO:2100002]; material: feces | place: Germany | collected 2013/2015
ATCCGCTATGATATGTTCTCTCTCTCTGTCCATCAGCACTAATACTTAATACTTTATACTTAATACTTTATATTCGTTCTCATTTTCGAAGTCGCGCAACCGGAATATTCAACTGCTGACGGTATTTGGCTACCGTTCTACGAGCAATGGGATAACCTTTCTCTTTCAAGATGTCCGCCAATTCATCATCTGTCAGCGGTTTCTTCTTGTCCTCCCCATCAATACACTCTTTCAGAATCTTGCGTATCTCGCGGACAGACATTTCTTCGCCGTCCTCTGTGGTATACCCGTCGCTGAAAAAGAATTTGAGCGGATAGATGCCGTAATTTGTCTGCACATATTTACTGTTGCTCACGCGGGAGATCGTTGAAATGTCCAGTCCGGTACGTTCAGCCACATCTTTTAAAATCATCGGTTTCAACAGAGATTCGTCTCCTTCCAAGAAGAAAGGACGTTGTAAGTCAATGATAGCCTGCATGGTAGTCATCAGGGTATTCTGACGCTGCCGCACAGCATCGATAAATCCTTGTGCCGCATCCATTTTCTGCTTCAGGAACATCATCGCTTCTTTGGATTCTTTTGATTGATTAGCCCTGTTTTTGGTATGTTCTTCCACCATTTCCGTGAAGTCGCGACTCATACGGAGTTCGGGGACATTACGGTTATTGAGGCTTATATTGATGGTTCCGTCATCATACGTTTCCACGATAAAGTCGGGAACTATCTGTTGGAGATTCCTGCCGATCGCTTCTCCCAAAGAAGCACCCGGACGGGGATTCAGCTTGGTTATCTCATTAAGAGCTTCCTGGAAAGTCTCTTCACCAATGTCCAGTTTCTTTATAATCTTCTCCCAGTGTTTACGGGTGAATTCTTCATAGCACTCTCTAATGATACGTTCTTCCAACTCCAGTATCGGATTGGGCTTCTTCTCTTCATCCTTCTTCCGGCAAATCTGTATCAACAGACATTCCTGAAGGCTACGGGCACCGATACCAGCGGGATCAAAATCCTGCAAGATACAGAGTGCTTCTTCCAGTTCTTCTTCTGTCGATTCGATGCCGGCATAAATCGCCAGTTCATCACAGATGCTCTCCAATGACTTACGGAGCAGTCCGTCATCGTCCAATGAACCGATCAGATATTCCACCAAGTCACGCTGATGTTCAGTCAGGTTGCGTTCACGCAACTGTTCTTTCAGGATTTCATAAAAAGAAGTGGAATCGGAGAACGGAATATCCTCCGCCTGTTCATCTTTCGAACGGTTGTTTTCTTGTAATTTATAATCGGGAATATCGTCTTCAGTCAGATAATCACTCAAAGAATCATAATCGTTGGCATCGCTATCCATGCCATCTTCCGTAGTGTCGGAATCAGCATACTCATCCGCAGTGTTTTCTTCTTTACCTTCTTCAAGTGCCGGATTTTCAAGCAGTTCAGCATGGATACGGTCTTCCAGCTCTACTGCGGGAAGCTCCAACAGTTTCACGACCAGAATCTGCTGGGGCGAGAGCGTTTGTACTTGCTGTTGCGCCTGAGATTGTATTTGACGGGAACCTTGTGCCATATTCGTTTTTGCTTTCTACTATTTCTCGCTACAAAAGTAACTTTTTAACGAGAGATTACACAGATTAGGGAGATAATTTTTAATCCTATAACACTAAAATTATCTAATGAACAAATATTTATCCACCGAAGTTCACGAAATTTCAATCAGTTAGTATTATCTTTGGACAGTTGATTTACAAAATAAAACAACACGTATGACAAATATCACATTCATCGACCTTGAAGTTAATCCTGTAAATCGTCAAATATTGGACATGGGAGCCATCCGCAACGACGGAGTCCCTTTTCATGCCAATTCGCCTGCCCAATTCATACAATTCATCACGCAAACGGAATACATAGGCGGGCACAATATACTCAATCACGATCTTAAATATATCATTCCCCTATTTCAACAAACCGGGTATATACAGCCCAAAACAATAGATACGCTCTATCTGTCCCCACTTCTGTTTCCTGCCAAACCGTACCATCATTTACTAAAGGATGACAAGTTGCAAACGGACAGCCTCAACAATCCGCTGAATGATTCGATGAAAGCGCATGAACTTTTTCTAGCGGAAGTGGAAGCCTTCGGACGCCTGGACGAAGATTTGAAATATATCTATTACTCATTGCTGCATCCTACTGACGAATTTAAGTCTTTCTTCGATTTCATTGCTTATACCATACCATTCGGAAAGTACGATAATCCGGAAACAGTTATCCGTCGTCGTTTCGCAAAGGAAGTATGCGAGCATGCCCAGCTCGAAAACTATATTTCCCGGGCTCCCATCGAACTGGCTTATTGCCTTGCACTTATCAATTGCCGGGATCGGTATTCCATCACCCCGCCATGGGTGCTGCATAACTTTCCAAGAGTGGAATCAATCATGTACGTGTTGCGCAATACTCCTTGCCTGACAGGGTGCGTCTATTGCAACCAGGCTTTCGATATACACCGTGGATTAAAACATTTTTTCGGTTTTGACGCTTATCGTACTTACAACAACCAGCCTTTACAGGAGAATGCGGTACAAGCGGCGGTAGAAGGGAAATCGATTCTCGCTGTTTTCCCTACCGGCGGGGGAAAGTCTATCACTTTCCAAGTACCAGCTCTAATGAGCGGGGAACAGGTAAAAGGACTTACCGTAGTCATTTCTCCCCTGCAATCTTTAATGAAAGACCAGGTGGATAATCTGCGAAAAAACAACATCACTGACGCTGTCACTATCAACGGACTGTTGGATCCTATAGAACGTGCCAAGTCCTTCGAAAGTGTAGAAAACGGTTCCGCTTCAATACTTTATATATCACCGGAATCATTAAGGTCAAAAAGTATCGAAAGGTTACTATTAGGACGGAAAGTAGTCCGCTTTGTTATTGACGAAGCACACTGTTTCTCTTCTTGGGGGCAGGATTTCCGTGTGGATTATCTTTATATAGGTGATTATCTTAAACAGCTTCAGGAGAAGAAAGGTTTGCAACAGCCGATACCCGTCTCCTGTTTCACAGCCACGGCGAAACAGAAAGTTATTGAGGATATCTCTACCTACTTTAAGGATAAATTAAATATCCGTCTCGAACTGTTCCGTAGCGACATCAGCCGGACCAACCTGCAATATCAGGTTTTCGAGCGGAATCAGGAAAATGAAAAATACAATAGTCTGAGAGATATTATCGAGCAGAAAAGCTGTCCGACCATTGTTTATGTCGCCCGTACCCGTACAGCTACCAAACTGGCAGCACGCCTGAAACAGGATGGATTTTCGGTTGCCGCTTTTCACGGGAAAATGGACATTAAGGATAAGACAGAAAACCAGAATGATTTTATCGCCGGCAACATACAGATTATGGTAGCTACTTCTGCCTTCGGAATGGGAGTGGATAAAAAAGATGTCGGTCTAGTCGTCCATTATGAAATATCGGATTCTCTCGAGAATTATGTTCAGGAAGCAGGCAGGGCAGGACGCGACGAGCACATCAACGCTTCCTGTTATATTCTCTTCGATGAGGAAGACTTGAATAAACATTTTATCCTGCTCAACCAGACCAAATTGCATATCGGAGAAATACAGCAAGTATGGAAATCCATTAAAGAAATTACCCGTCTTCGCCCCAAGGTTTCCCAGTCCGCTTTAGAGATAGCACGCAAAGCCGGATGGGATGAAAACGTAACCAACATAGAAACCCGTGTCACCACTGCCATAGCGGCACTTGAAGAGTCCGGTTATCTGCATCGCGGACAAAACTCTCCCCGGGTGTTTGCCGACAGCATATTGGCCAAAACGGCTCAAGAAGCTATTGACAAAATAAATCTGTCTCCCCGCTTCAACGAGAAACAGAAGATGCAGGCTACACGAATCATCAAGAAACTGATTTCAACCAAAAGTCGCAAGCATGCAAACAGCGAAGTACCGGAATCCCGGATTGATTATATCTCCGACCATCTAGGCATCTCCAATGAAGAGGTTATTCAAATCATCACCCTGCTTCGGGAAGAAAAGATACTGGCTGACTCACGTGACCTCACTGCTTATATTTTAAGAAAAGAGCAGTGCAACCGTTCACTGGAAATAATCAGATTTTATAATAAGCTAGAGAATTTCCTACTGACTGTTTTTGAGGAAGAACAAAAAATAGTCAATCTGAAGGAATTACGGGAAGAAGCGGAAAATGCAATTCAAAGAAATGTAAGCCCGGACAAGCTAAAAGCACTTATAAACTTCTGGGCGGAGAAAAACTGGATAAAACGTTCCTATCGGGACGACAACAGAAATCATATTTCCGTTTATCTTCGTCCGCAAACCGGCATTCCATTCGAAAAAAGATGTGAGAACAGGCATTGCCTGTCCGAGTTCATTATCGATTATCTTTTCAATAAAATCGAATCAGATACTGAATCTGTAACAAGAGAAGAAATTCTTGTCGAGTTTTCCATTTTGGAATTAAAGAAGGCTTACGAGAATCAGAATGTTCTGTTCCAAGAATCAGTCACTCTCGAAGAAATAGAAGATACTCTCTTTTATCTCTCCCGAATGGGAGCTTTACAGATAGAGGGTGGGTTTCTTGTGATATATAACCGGATGAACATTGAGCGGTTGGGGGCTACTAATATACGATATAAACAGGATGATTACCGTAAGTTGGAACAGTTCTACACCAATAAGATACAACAGATACATATTGTAGGCGAATATGCCCGGAAAATGGTCCATGACTATCAGGCTGCCTTGCGACTTGTAGACGATTATTTTAGTTTGAACAGTACTTCTTTTATTCAGAAGTATTTTCCCGGCAGCCGGAAGGATGAAATTAACCGACGAATCACACCGGGCAAATACAGGCAGTTATTTGGGGAATTATCCAAAACGCAGTTGGAAATCGTTAATGACAATCAACCGGGGCATATCGTTGTAGCCGCCGGTCCGGGAAGCGGAAAGACACGCCTGCTTGTGCATAAACTGGCTTCTCTCCTGTTAATGGAAGATGTGAAGCATGAACAATTATTGATGCTCACTTTCTCCAGAGCAGCCGCCAATGAATTCCGAAGCAGGTTACACGATTTAATAGGTAATGCGGTGGGGTATATTGAGATAAAGACATTCCACTCCTATTGCTTTGATTTGTTGGGACGCCAAGGGTCTATCGAGAAATCAAAATCCGTAATTAAGGATGCAGTAGAAAAGATTAGAAACAGCGAAGTGGAAATCAGCCGCATCACCAAAAGCGTACTCGTGATTGATGAAGCCCAGGATATGACAGAAGACGAGTTCGCACTTATCGCAGCACTTATCGAAAAGAATGAATCATTGAAAGTTATTGCTGTGGGAGATGATGACCAGAATATCTATGCTTTCAGAAATTCCGACTCCCGGCATATGCAGTCTCTTATTACCAACTATCAGGCACGGCATTATGAGTTATGCGAGAATTTTCGAAGCAGGAGCAATCTCGTTGCATTTGCCAACGCGTTCGTCAATCTGATCCCGCACCGGATGAAACATACACCGATACAAGCCCATCAACTTGAAAAAGGTTCCATCCGTATTACACAATATCAATCCGACAATTTAATTGTTCCGCTAATAAAGGATGTTCTCGAAAGTCCGCTAGCCGGCACCACCGGCATACTTACAAAAACAAATGAGGACGCTGTCTTTATAGCTTGTCTTTTACAGGAACAAGGGATGCCTGTCCGGTTGGTACAAACTAATAGTGGAAACTTTTATCTGGGTGATTTAGACGAGATTCGTTATTTCAACCGGGCATTGGATCTGAGTCAAGATACTCATCTTATTGATGACGAACGGTGGGAAACTGCTAAGAGATGCCTTAAAAGAGAATTCGGCCATGCCCAATCATGGGAAATATGTCGCAATATAATACTCAATTTTGAACAAGTCTATTCGCGCAAATATCACTCGGATTGGACTAATTATCTTTTTGAGTCAAAGTTGGAAGATTTTTATCCGGTTCAAGGTGAAGCGATTGTTGTCTCTACTATTCATAAAGCGAAAGGAAAAGAATTCGACAATGTTTTTCTGCTCCTTACTAATATAGAATCACTTTCGGACGAAAAGAAGCGTGAAGTCTATGTCGCCATCACTCGTGCCAAACAAAATCTGTCTATTCACACAAACGGACATTATCTGAGCAATATTGCTAATGGTCTTGCAGAATACCGGATAAACAGCAATACATATCCGGCTCCGCAAAGTTTATGTTATACGTTAACTCATAGAGACTTATGGCTTGATTTCTTCATTGACTCTCATTGCCAGGCTGCAATAAATACCCTAAAAAGCGGTATGTCTCTACGACTTACAGAGAAAGGATGCACAGATTTTTCAAATAATGAGATTCTACGTTTCTCTAAAAAGTTTAAAGATATACTCAACGAATTAATACAGAAAGATTATAAACTGGAAAAAGCTTCTGTCAACTTCGTTGTATATTGGGAAAAACAGGAAGATAAGAAAGAAGCCAAGATTGTATTGCCGAAGGTTGTTTTTAAAAAGGTATAAAAGGAAATTGGATTACTCGGTTATTTACTAATATATTATCGTACCTTTGAAAAGTTAAAACCTAAAAGACTGACATGACAAAGATAAAAGTACAGAATACAGAGATTGCAGTCGTATCATATCATGATGACGATTATATTTCATTAACCGATATGGCACGCAGTCAAATGCAAGAACATATTATTTTCAGATGGCTTAGTCTGAAAAGTACCCTTGAATATATAGGTGAATAGGAAATGCTATACAACACTAATTTTAATTGTACCGAATTCGGTACAATTAAAATGCAGCCGGAAGCAATAATTTTGTACTTTCTGTAAAGACGTGGATTGAGCGCACAGGAGCTATCGGCATTATCTCAAAGGCAGGACGATATGGAGGCACATATGCTCACCGTGACATTGCCTACCATTTCGGAATGTGGATCAGTCCTCGTTTTCAATTGTTGCTTGTTAAAGAATACCAACGTTTAAAAGAGCAAGAACAGACTCAAGTAGGATGGAATGCAAAAAGAGAACTATCTAAGATTAATTACCGTATTCATACTGACGCTATTAAGCAAAATCTAATTCCTACCGAAGTTACCCCCAAACAAATAAGTATTATCTACGCCGACGAAGCTGATATGCTAAATGTAACGATGTTCGGCATGACAGCTAAGATGTGGCATGAACAGAACCCCGAACTAAAAGGAAATATCCGCGACTATGCCTCTATCAACGAACTCATTTGTCTTTCTAATATGGAAAATCTCAATGCTGTCTTTATTAATCAAAGCATCCCACAAGGTGAACGGCTGATTAAGCTCAATCAAATTGCCATTCAACAAATGAAGATATTAGAAGGTGACGGAAAGAGGAAACTACTGAAATAAACTTCTTTATTATGTGTTTAGGATGTTCATGAGTAAGACACATATTCTTCCAACTTTATTCGTTTATTCCAACGTTTTTATGTAAATTTGCTACAAAACTAAAAATTAGGACAATATGTTTGCCAAAGAAACGTATATGCAGCGAAGAGCCCTGCTAAAAAAGAATTTAGGCTCCGGGGTATTGTTATTTCTCGGAAATGACGAGTGCGGACTGAACTACGAGGATAACACCTTCCGTTATCGTCAGGATTCTACTTTCCTTTATTATTTCGGACTTTCATGCGCCGGCCTTTCGGCTATTATCGATATTGATGAAGACAAAGAAATCATTTTTGGAGATGAACTGTCTATCGACGCAATCGTATGGATGGGATCGCAACCTACATTACACGAAAAATGTGAACGTGTGGGCGTAAAAAATCTGATGCCGTCCGCAGAAATTACAAGCTATCTCCACAAGTGCGTCCAGAAAGGGAAAGCGGTTCATTATCTGCCACCTTACCGTCCCGAGCATAAATTGAAACTGATGGATTGGTTGGGTATTCCCCCTACACGCCAGGAAGGTTCTGTTCCATTCATCCGTGCCGTTATCGCCCAACGTAATTACAAATCTGCCGAAGAAATTGTAGAAATAGAGAAGGCTTGCGATGTAACTGCCGATATGCACATCACCGCCATGAAAGTGCTCCGTCCGGGCATGTATGAATACGAAGTGGTAGCGGAAATGAACCGGGTAGCCGAATCTAACAACTGCCAGCTTTCTTTTGCCACCATTGCCACTATCAACGGACAGACTTTACACAACCACTATCATGGAAATAAAGTAAAACCGGGTGATTTATTCCTAATTGATGCAGGCGCAGAAGTAGAATCAGGCTATGCAGGCGATATGTCGTCTACCATTCCTGCCGACAAAAAGTTTACAGCCCGCCAGCGCGAAGTATACGAGATTCAGAATGCGATGCATCTGGAATCTGTAAAAGCCCTCCGTCCGGGTATTCCTTATATGGAGGTATACGAACTGTCTGCCCGTGTCATGGTAGACGGTATGAAGGCACTCGGATTGATGAAAGGAAATACGGAAGATGCGGTCCGCGAAGGTGCTCATGCGTTATTCTATCCTCACGGATTAGGTCACATGATGGGATTGGATGTACACGACATGGAAAATCTAGGAGAGATATGGGTAGGATATAACGGTCAGCCGAAGAGCACACAGTTCGGTCGCAAATCGCAACGTCTCGCCATTCCGTTGGAACCGGGATTTGTACACACGGTAGAACCAGGTATTTATTTTATTCCGGAACTGATTGACATGTGGAAAGGAGAAAAGAAATTTACCGATTTCATCAATTATGATGTAGTGGAAACTTATAAGGACTTCGGTGGTATCCGCAATGAGGAAGATTATCTAATTACAGAAACCGGCGCCCGCCGATTAGGTAAGAAGATTCCTTTGACACCGGAAGAGGTGGAAGCTTTAAGATAAAACAATGAATAACACCATGAAGAGACTACTTTTATCTGTATGGCTATTGTCACTTACCTTGCTATCCGCCGTAGCTGAAAACTATCCTTATAAAAGCGATGTGCTTTGGGTCACCGTACCCAATCATGCCGACTGGCTTTATAAAACAGGAGAAAAAGCAACTGTGGAGGTACAATTCTATAAATACGGTATCCCCAGAGATAACGTAACCGTCACTTATGAAATAGGTGGTGATATGATGCCTGTTGCCGATACCAAAGGAAGTGTAACTTTAAAGAATGGCAGGGGAGTGATTCCTGTGGGCACAATGAAAGAGCCGGGATTCCGCGACTGTCGCCTGAAAGCAACCGTAGATGGAAAGACCTATTCACATCATATCAAAGTAGGATTTTCACCGGAAAAACTTCGTCCGTATACCACCATGCCTTCCGATTTCAAGGAATTTTGGGAAAAGGCAAAAGCGGAACAAAAGGAGTTTCCCCTAACGTATACCAAAGAACATGTCGAAAAATATTCCACTGATGAAATAGACTGTTATCTCGTAAAATTGCAACTGAACAAACGTGGGCAATGCGTCTACGGATATTTATTCTATCCGAAAAAAGAAGGAAAGTTTCCGGTTGTCCTGTGCCCTCCGGGAGCAGGTATCAAAACCATCAAAGAACCTCTACGTCATAAATATTATGCGGAGCAAGGATGCATCCGTTTTGAATTCGAGATACACGGCCTGAATCCGGAAATGACTGATGAAGAATTTAAAGAAATCAGCAACGCTTTCAATGGCAGAGAAAACGGCTATCTGACCAATGGGCTCGACAGTCGTGATAATTATTATATGAAACGGGTATATCTGGCCTGTGTACGCGGTATCGACTTTCTAACTTCCCTGCCGGAATGGGATGGCAAAAATGTAATTGCACAAGGAGGTAGTCAGGGAGGCGCCCTGGCATTAATCACCGCCGGACTGGATGAACGGGTGACAGCTTGTGTCGCCAATCATCCTGCATTAAGCGATATGGCAGGCTATAAAGCCGGACGTGCCGGTGGATATCCTCATTTCTTTAGAAATTCGGTAGATATGGATACCCCCGAAAAAATAAAGACAATGGCCTATTATGATGTAGTGAACTTTGCTAAATTGATAAAAGCAGACACCTATATAACATGGGGATTCAATGATGACACCTGTCCTCCAACCACCAGTTATATTGTATACAATGTACTAAACTGTCCGAAAGAAGCCCTAATTACTCCTATTAATGAGCATTGGACCTCTAACGATACGGAGTATGGACATCTGCTTTGGATAAAGAAGCATTTAAAATAAAGAATCAATCATTCCATCTGGATACGGGCAACTCTTTTTTCCCGTAACCTTTCTTCCAGGCATACGCTTTTCTCTTTCGGAGATAAAGCGTATCACCGCTATGCTTTATCGCCTCCCAATTAAATATTGAATGGTGGTAGATGATCTTTTCAAACCAATAAAGGAGGTCATAAGTTATGAATGGTAGTATCATACACCACCATGAAAACAGTAATGACAAAATCAACGCTGGTATCAGAGTCAGAGAAAAGCATTCCCAATATTGCTTTGCATGTATCCGTAACTCCATATCTTCCCAAACTTCCAGATATTTATACCGGGTAAAGAAAAACCAGCCTAACATAAAATAGTGTTTCTTTCCTTTTCCCAAGAACCACTTTGCTAAAAGACTATTATAAAAAATCATATTCACATTTTTTTTGTTGCATGTAGTCCTTTTATAACAGCAAAAGTAACCAAAGGTTCAATATTATAGTTTAGTATAACAGTCATTATACAGTATTCTCCCCTAAAGAATCCTATTCAAATATTGTTTATTTTGTGTTCTCTTGCCTTACTACAACAAAAGGTAATTCATATTTTCTGCAAAGAAAGTACAAATAACGAATATATCCTAATTTTTCTACTTAATATTTAAAGCTACTACCTCCCAAAAATTCGCGCAGTAAAGACGTAGGCGGAATCTCCTTATCCTGTACAGGAACAAAATATTTGATAAACTTAAGTAACCGGTATGCTTCGCAATATTCAGGACAGTTGCGCGGTACACCCATCAGAATAGGTTCGGCATGCAAACGGAGTACTGCAAACTCAAAAAGCAACGCTGAATTAAACATTACGTCGGCATTCTCCTGATAGGGAAAAATCCATTTATCTTCACCGGCACGTACACTCGGCCAGCGTGATATCGTTTCACGTGCCGAATATCCCCGATAATTGAAGTCACGGATAATACGACGCAACAGACGGTTGTCAGTTGTCGGAATCCAGTTATGGTCATCCAAAGAGATGGTGGTCAATGCCGAAACATAAATCTTGAATTTCCGTTCAGCCGGTATATGCGGCGTCAGTTCCGGGTTCAGGGCATGAATACCTTCCAGAATCAGAATCGTATTATCTTCTATTTTCAGTTTATCACCTTTATACTCCTTCTTGCCAAGGGAGAAATTAAAACGAGGCAGTTCGACCTCTTCACCGCGCAGGAGTGCCTGCAACTGTTGATTGAACAGTTCCAAATCAAGTGCATACAGTGATTCATAATCATAATTTCCGTTTTCATCCAGAGGAGTCTCTTCACGATCCACAAAGTAATTATCTAAAGAGATCGGGAATGGTTTCAGTCCATTGGTCATTAGCTGTATAGAAAGCCGTTTGCTGAAAGTTGTCTTTCCCGAAGAGGATGGTCCGGCAATCAATACCAGTTTTACCCGGTTACCGTTTTCACCACGATGGAATATGGTATCGGCTATCTGGGCTATTTTCTTCTCCTGCAGTGCTTCTGCAACATTTATCAGATCGGTTGCATGTCCCTCTTCACAGGCCAGGTTAAAATCTCCGGCATTGTTAAGCCCCATGATATAACTCCAGTTCAGGTATTCTTTAAAGACATCCAGCATTTTTTCCTGCTTCACCACATCTTCAAGCACATTCGGGTTTTCCCGGCTCGGAATCCGAAGGAGCAATCCATCGTAATATTTCACGATATCGAATAATTTAAGATATCCGGTACTGGGTAGCAGATTCCCATAATAATAATCAATGGTATCACCCAATGTATAATAATAGGTATAGAGCGAACCGGAAGTTTCCAGTAATCTCACTTTATCATTCATTCCCCGTTCGCTGAAAACACGCACAGCTTCAGCCGTATGACATTCGATGCGATGATAGGAAATATTCTCCGCGATAATCTCCTGCATCCGTTGCTTGATGCGTGTCACATCTTCCAGTTCGATGGGACGGCCAATCCGCAAATTGCAGAAATAGCCTTTTGAAACAGGATGTTCTACAAACAATTTTCCGTCGGGAAACAGTTCCGTGACAGCCTTAAACAAGACAAAACAAAGCGAACGGACATACGTACGCATACCGGACTGATCTCTCACATCCAGAAACTCTACATCCTTATTATTATATACTCTGAAATTAAGTCCCTCGGAGCGATTATTGACCTTGGCACTCACTACTTGATAAGGAAAATTAAGATTAAAACCGTAATAAATATCCAAAAGTGAGCTTCCGATAGGGAATTCTTTGGAAATATTGTTATTTTTGCAACATATTTGTAACATCTGTTTCATCGAGTTCGTTAAAAGGTGAATAATTTGGGACTAATATACTTATAATCAGATAGAGAACAAATAACCATTAAAAATATTATAGATGGAATATTCTTTTTATGATTTTTTAAAGCTCA
>OMFJ01000830.1_pt1 | contig 12569 bp, 5 predicted proteins | sample 1674351 | NCBI WGS metagenome assembly OMFJ01 (sample SAMEA103958164, study PRJEB25191) | human gut metagenome | biome: human-associated habitat [ENVO:00009003]; feature: intestine environment [ENVO:2100002]; material: feces | place: Germany | collected 2013/2015
GAGGTTTGTTCATCCAATTTGCGGTCAAGCTTGGCTTTTTCAGCCTGAAAATCTATCGGCTCAGAAGCGTTTGCGTTAACGGTGAAGGCCTGACGGCGCCCCGAATTAGGATACTGGGCACCAAAATACAGCGTCTGCGATAAACTGTATTTGACGGGCTGGTAAGCCGAATTATCACTGAACGGACGACGGAAAAGCGTTTTTTTCTGTCCGCTGCCGGTGCCTACCGTCGGCAGTGCGGCGGCGCCGTTTTCAGGATAGAGGCTGACTGAGCCGTCGTTATTGCTGTTGGTTTCAACCGGCATCAGCTTCTGGCGGGAAGCGGCTTCCGCTTCGGCGGCGCTTTGCTGTTCCGCCCGGTATTTCAGTTGTTTTATTTCGTCTTGATAGTCGGCAACGGCTTTATCGGTATCAAACAGGGCTTTTTTCTCCGTTGTCGCATTTCTTTTAACGGAATAGACCTTTTCCGTTTTTTCCGGCGAAACCTCGTAAGTTTCTTCATTATAGTCAATATCGGTTTTGCGCAGCATATTGTCTTCATCATCGCCGCGGCGTTCTTCCAAATCGACAATCAAACTTTCCTTGACTTCGACACCGGTATCGGCAGTCAGTTTATTCTGTCGGGCACTGTTCAGCTGTTCACTGTAGTCGGACAGCAACGTCGAGGCCCGTTCCATTTGCGTTTCCAGCGTTTTCCGGCGGCTTTCCAGCGGCTGCATCTTAGCGGCTTTGCTTTGCTGCGCCTGTTGCAGCAATTTATCGCGGCTGCTTTCCAGATCTTTCATTACCGAAGCCGGATCCGAACTTTGTTCTTCACTCTTTAACATTCCGGCCAGTTTATCAAGTCCGGCGCGGTTATTGGCACGCTCTTCTTCATCATCAACCAGCAAATCGTTTAAAGGATAGGCAATATCGACGATAACGCTGCTGACGTCAAGCTGATGCAGATAATCTTTGACATTCTCATACTTGCCGTCAAGATACTGAGTATAGAAATTAATCTGGTCATTCCAGACGGGAAACTTCGTGTTCGGCATTCCCCATTGCGGCGATGCTTCATATTGATCCTGCGCCAAAAGCTGCGCCGCTTCGGCACCGATGTTAAAGGAAATCATCTGCGATTCACGGGTAGCCTTTTCAGCGGCAGCCGTCTGTTCCGGATTTGCCAAACTGGCCATATCCTGCTTTTCCAGATCGGCTTTAATGGTTTCCATGCTGTTGACATCGTCAATATCAATATCGGAGTTAATATCAATTGTTCCCAGTTCGTCGGTGTCAATCGGCAGCGATTCCTCCGACTTGGCAACTTCAAAAGCCTTAACGGCCCAGCCGGAAATTCCCCGGCGGGCATCATAGTCATTTATCGCCGCATCGGCAATGCTGCCTTTCCAAACCTGTTCAGGGTCGGGATAATAGCGTTTCAGGTATTGAATTGAACATTGGTCGGCAGCGGCAACGGCATCCAGAGCCTTCTGATGCAGCTGTTTATATTGCTCATAGTTTTCAAATATTCCGCGATAGCTGTCGAGTGCCTGAAGCAGATTATGAACGTCCAGTGCATCCTGCGCTTTTTCGTAAAGCGGGGCAATTTTATCAAGTTCAAGAACTTTTTCCTCATTCCCGGCAAAAGGCGAGGCAATCAGCGGTTCGGAAGCATCTTCAAAACTGACAGTGCCGTATAAGGAAGGATCATAAACATATTCTTCGTCATCATCCTCCTCTTCAACATCGGCTGCCGCCGCTTCATTTTCGGTTTTTAATTTGAAATCAGCCTGCGTTATCATTCCCAATTGGCCGAAAGCCAGCGTTTCACTGGTTGAGACTACGCCGAGAGAAGCCGTTTTTATCGGTTCATCACGCCACAAAGACGAGGTTTTAGCGGCCTCTTTGGCTGCTTTTTCTTTAGCTTTACGCTCCTTTTTGGAGACATAGGGCGCAGGTTTTACCTGTTCACGAAGCATCAGCGCCGCTTCATACTGGGCTTTCATCGCCGTTACTTCCTGCGTAATTTTAAGAATGCTGTCCATGGTTTCGTAAGCATTAAAGGCGTTTTTGCGGGCGCCGTTCTCGTCATCGCCGCTTTCGGCACCGTCACCGCCGCCACCGCTGAACGTAGCGCTCAGCGATTCAACCTGAACCGCCAAATTAGGCATTTCCTGCTCAAGCAGACGCACCGAAGTATAAATTTCAATAACAGTATCCTGATAAAATTCTTCGGCTTTTTCCTTATAAGCCACACAGGCGGCAAAGCTGTCGGCATCTTTTTCGCAATCGACCGGATAAGCCAGGAACAGCGTATATAAAGCCTTTTTCACCGATTCAGCATCATAAATATCGGCGATTTTGGATTCCTGAATCGTCTTGGAGCCGGGAATAGCCTGCTTTTCCTTTTTCTTGAACAGTCCGCCCATAAAGCCGGTAAACTTGTCCATATATTTCTTTTTGGCCGACTTGGCGGCTTTGGTCATATTATTGGCATAAGTCTGAGCCTGAGCGGCATACATCTGAGCCGTCGCTCCGACATTTTCAAGACTGAAAGTAACATCCGTCGGAGCATCGACCGTCGGCGTTACCGGTCCCGGCGGGAGCAGGAATGCATGAGCCGTCAAGCCGGAAAATACAACCAGAGAGGAAGAAAGCGCCGCAATTTTAGTCAATTTAATCATTGTTTCCTCCTACTTTAACAGCCCCGTCACACCGCTGCTGTTAAGATCCTTAGCGGCTGAACCGGCTTCTTTGGCCAAATTCAGAATGTTTTCTTTATTTATTTTGCTCGGCTTTTTATATTTATAATCGTCCAGATTAAACTGGGTAACGTCTTTGCTCGGGTCTCGCAGTTTATAAACCGTCAGTTTAGCCAAATCCATCGCGCTGTGCATTTTCATATCTGCAATCAGCATCTGGGTATAGACCAGCAAAGTTTCCATATTTTTGACTTTAAGCTGGGTGTCCATGGCAATTGCGGCCGTGGCGCCGTCCATCATGGTTGCGCTGTCTGCCGTCTCCTGCGCATCTTCATTTTTTTCGTAACGGTTAATTCTGACCTGCAACGCCGTTGCATAGGCGGTCAGCACATCGTTTACCGCGGTTTTGTTACGGTATTTTCTTACCTTTTTGATACTGGCGGAAGTAATATCCTCGTTTTCGGGAATAAAGTTATTGGCAATCGTTTTATTCAGTTCGGCGGCAGACTGCTTGTTGCCGAACAAAGATTTGAAAGCTCCGGCCGCTTCGGTTGCCAGCCCCATGCTGTCAGCCGCGGCAATATCGCGGAGGTTTTGGATTTTGGCGTCAACTTCGGCAATCAAAGCATCGCTTTTGGCCTTTTCTTCCGCTTCGCGTTTATCAAACTGTTCCTGCAGAAAGCGAATAGTCTCATTATTAGAGATAATTTTGGTTTCCAGTTCTTCTTTACGGGAAGGATCCTCGGCAATCATCTGCTGATAGGCCGCATTGTTGTCCTGATAAGATTTTATCTGCCCTTCAAATTCGGTTTTGCGGGCCGCGGCGGCGGCTTCATATTCGGATTCAAGCGACGAACGCTCATTTTTCAGCTGCAAAAGCTCTTGCGCCGACTGGGTTTTGGATGCCGCCGCAGAGACCGCCCCGGCAGCACCTCCGGCCACACCGGCAACGCTTTCGCCAGCGGCTCCCGTTACATCGCCGACGGTTCCGGTTACTTCGCCCTGAATGTCAGAGACGGTTGAAGTTGCCGTATCTTTAACGGAATTGACGGCTCCGACAGTGTCGCTGATAGTCTGGTCAACCAGCGCCTTTTGTTCTTTAACCCATTTGGCCATTTCGGCCACGCCTTTGCCATAGGCGATCATGGTCTGAATGGTGGTAGATTCTTCAAATGCCGTTTGTGCCTGCTTGGCCCATTCACTGACGGTTTCCTGCGCTTTATTGGCGGTGTGGCTGACGTCAAATTTAATGGTGGCAGAAGCCTCCCCTCCCGCAACGGCAAAAAACAAAGCCAAAGGCAGTATGTGTCCGAGCTTATTCATCTTCATCCTCCTCCGGCACAAAAGAGAACTGGCGGCTGCTTTGCGTGGTTTTGAACTCAAACAGGGCAGCGTTAATAATCATGATCCGGCGCCAACGTTCTTCCATTCTGAGCGCGATTTCCTTAGTGTTTTGAAGAATTTCCCGGCTGTCCTTATGCTCTTTGTCTTCCGACTTTTCTTTGGCAAGATTGGTGCGGATTGTAAAAGCCTGCGCATAAAGGTTGGCAAAGTTTTCACGCTGAACGGCCGCCATTTTTTCATCCTGTTCCTTGGTCACTTCAACGGAATTGACCGCTTCGGCCTGTCCGTCGGCAGAAACCGAACTCTTCGGCCGCTGGGTAAAATAGTTGGTTTTGACCGCATCCCGAAGTTCTCCGGAATCATTGGTATCAACCGTGGTCATAAAACCGGGCAGCTTGCCGCCCATCGTATTTAAAGCGCCTTCGGGGTCGCTGGCAATATTTTTGGCGGCATCTGCTTTGTCCTTAACGGCCTGAATATTGCTTTGAGCTTCGTTTTTAACGTCATTTACCGTTTTGGCGGCATCTTTTATCGGCCCGGCAACGCCTTCAGCCGCAGAACGCAGATCCGCCTGAATTTCATTCAGGTCGTGCTGAATGCTTTCGGCCTCCTTAATACCGGTTTTAACAGTACCTATTACTGTCTGCGGAGCCTCAATGTCCGCCCGGGCGACGGAGGAAAAGCCCAATATCGCCAGCGGCAAAGCCCAATATGTGACGAAACGCTTTATCATATATCTTCTCCCTCTGTTTCACCGAGGTCTTCCTTGGTGAAACCGCCGACCTGATTGAACGCGTCAATGCTTAACTGAGCCGCAGCCATTGCGCTTAAGGCGTTAAGCAGCGTTTGCTCGCCGCTGTTGGTCATGGCCAAGCCGCCGGAGTCATCACGCGACGTCGAAGCGCTGGCCAATGTTTCTTCCCGTTTGTCCTGTACCTGTTCCTGATATTTGGCGGCAATAACCTTTTGCTGCATGCTTTCGGCTACCGTTGCTATGGCAATTTCCGCCGTAGCTTTGGTGAATAGCGCTTTGCCTTCCTCCGCAACCTGATTGTCACTGTCAGACTGGTGGGTAATCAACTGTTTCAGGCAGTTCTGCATAACCGAAGTATCCTGCAGCTGATCAACCCCGATGTTGCAATAGTCAACAATCGTGTCTGGAATAATCGTCTCTTCATATTCGCCGTTATGAATTACACCGTCGGGAATGCTTTCCCCGCTGTCTTCCGCACCGAACATCAGGGTTTCGGAATAGCTGCCGGCAGCCAGATTGACGGATTGTTTCAGCTCAAAGAGCGAAGCCTGATTGTCTTTTTTTATCGTTGCGCGCTGGCGGAAACTGCGTCTGGCCGGTTGGGTTTTAACCGCGGCAGGAGCGGCTTCAACGGCGGCTGACGGCGTTGCTGCCGATGTTGCCGAAGTTGCAGCCTGACCGGTTGCTGCTGCGGAAACTGCGGACGGGGCTGCTGAAGCGCGGGTGCGAATGCTGCGGCCGACGGCCTGGGTTTTAACCGCGGCAGGAGCGGTTTCAACAGCGGCTGACGGCGTTGCTGCCGATGTTGCTGGAGTTGCGGCTTGACCGGTTGCTGCTGAGGAAACCGCAGCCGGAGCTGTCTGAAGGGTACCGGTTACGGTTGAAACGGCCGACGATTGGACAGCGGCAGTTCCGGCTGTCATATCTTTGCGGCCGAACGGACGGCGATTGAGTTGTTTTCCGCCGGTGACCGTCTGAGCTGCGCCGGCAACCGCGGCAACAGGCTGCTGCGCCGACATATCTTCCGGGGCAACCACAGCCGACATGTCTCCGGCAGCAGGCGCAAGAGCTGTTTCGGCTTCATCTGCCGGTTCAGCGGCAACATCGCCGGCGGCAGGAAGCGTTTCAGACACGGCTTCAGAATCTGCAGCCGGCATCTGTTCATAAATCTTTGCGTCAGAATTGATTCCGGCTTCATATTGTGCAACATAGTCATCGACAAAACTGCTGTCGGCGGCGGCACTGCCGGATTGTCCGCCAATGGCCGACTGGAGTTCGTTCTTTTCTTCACGGACGGTTCCGACGGCATCGCCGACTGTCGATTTGGCGTCGTTGACGGTTGATTTTACTTCACCGACCGTTGACTTGGCATCGGCAATTGCTCCCTGTGCGGTTGCTTTGGCATCGTTTACCGCAGCCTGAGCGTCGGCAGCCATTTGTTTGGCCTCGTCAACCTGAGATTTGACGTCGTTGACCATGTCTTTGCCTTCCTGAATTTTCTTTTCGGCGTCTTCTTTCAGTTTTTTGGCTTCTTCCATGGCCTTTTTGGCTTTTTCAATTTTCTTTTTCTGTTTTTCGAGTTTTTCTTTTTTCTCTTCTAATTTTTTCTTCTTTTCTTCCAGGCGTTCTTTTTCTTTCTGGAGTTTTTCGGCTTTTTTCTTGGCTTTTTCGAGGTTGTCACCGGCAAATTTGGTTACGGAGGATTTGGCATCGCCGATGGCACTGTTCATTTTGCCACCCAGTTTGGTGGCTTCGGTTACGATTTTGGACTGTTTGACCAGTTCGATTTTGGAGGAAATTCCCTCTTTAATTGCAGTCAAATCCAGCGTAGGCCATTGCGCCTGTGCCGGAGAGGACAGAGACATGAGCAATGACAACCCAAACAGGGTTATCAGTTTTTGATGTTTTAAAATACTCATTGCAACCTCCATACGCCAAGTAACCGTATATTTTAATAATACCAAAATTTGCGCCATTTATAAACGCCTAATATGCATATCAGCCAATATTTAAATATTTTGTAACAAAGTTCGCTTCGCCGTATTCCTTAATCAGTTCTTCAACCAGCAGAACGTTCTTACGGCCGGAATTGTACAGTTTCAGATACGGCCCGAGACCGCTTAAATCGACGTCCAGAATAACAGATTCACCGGTTGCCGGGCGGGAAAGCAAAATCGCATAAGGAAAATCGCGGTAGCTTTTGCCGAAAATAAAGTCGATTTCGCGCTGGGTCAGGTTCCAGTTGGCATAGTCTTCCGGCATGGCCTGCGGGTTACGGAAAAAGATGACGGTTTGACACTGACCGCGAATAACCTCGCCGACACCGAGTTTGTCAATGATGTTCGGCTGTTGGAAGGCGCAGAGGTAAGCCTGACGTTTTTTACGTCCTTCCTGCAGACCGATGATAAAGTAATCGCGGAACATCGGGTGTTTTAACATCGGCGCGGTTTCATCAATCATAATCAGCGAGGGTACGCCGGTATCGCCGGTTTCAGCCATAATACGGTGCATGATGTAGCTGATGACGGCCGGAGCCAGCGTTTCGTCTTCAAAAATATGGGTAAAGTCAAAAGCCATAAAGCGTTTGCTGGCCAAGTCCAGGCTGTCGTTTTCGGCATTGAAAATGTTGCCGTACTGGTCAGGATTAATCCAGCGGAAGAGCTCGCGGCGCATATTGCCGGTCGGCGAAAAACAGCTTTTGTAAAGGTTTTTCAAAATCCGTTCCTCGGGTTTCAGATAGTCAAACGCCGTGGTCACCGCGCGGCCGATTTCCTTTTCGGACAGGGCATCGTCAACCATGGTAATCGCCTTCAGCCAGCGGCGGAGAAAGGCGCGGTTGTTCGGCGTGTTGCGGCAGTCAAACGGGTTAAGAGAGACGTTTTTTTCATCGCCGTCAAAACCGACATAAGCCCCTTGAACCGCACGGGTAAAGATTTCCGCACCGCGGTGACGGTCAAAGAAGAAAACTTTCAGGTCATGGTGGCGCATCGCCTGTCCGGCAAGGAAGGTCAGCAAAGTGGTTTTACCTTGTCCGGTCGGTCCGATAATGCAACAGTGGGCCACAGCGGAATCTTCGGTTGAAACATGGAATTGGAAACGGTAAGCCGAACCGGAAGTGGTGCGGAAAATGGAAATGGCTCCCGGACCCCAGTCACTCTTCGGCAGGCCTTCAGACGGTTTGTCAAAAGAAATGGCCATGGCAACAACCCGTGACAAATAACGATAAGTGCGCGGATAAGCGTCATAAGTCGGAAACTGGTTAAAGAAAGCCGCCTGAGCCACCCAGCCCTCCCGAACCGGAGTAACGCTGAAGAGACGGCAGATACGCTGCACTTCGCTTTCGCCGAATTCGATTTCCTCCATGGTTTCGCCTTTGATAATAATGTCCATGGCATATTCGGTCAGCGCCTGATAGTCGGCGTCGCTATCTTCAATGGCAGACAGGGCTTCACTGTATTGATTGATGACATCCGGCGAAAAACTGGTCACTGCGGCCATGCGCTGCTGCTGCATCAGCAAAGCGCGGGCGTGCGGTTTGAAAATAGGCTTAACGTTATGAAGCATGGTCAGTTCGCAGTCAATCGAGAGCAGCGAGGCAATCATTCCCTCGTCCATATAATCACCTGAACTGCGAATGCCCATAACAATGGCAAACATTTCCTTGTCGCCGGAGAAGAATTTAATCAGCCCTTTTTCATCGGTAAAATGGATATGGTCGGCAGTCAGCAGTTCATTGAGCTGATATCCCTCGGCACCGCGCACTTTGGGCATCGGCTTGGAGAGCGGGCTGCAAATCTTGGAAAAAATTGCCAGCGGGCTGTCGGCGGCGGCACTGTCTTCAGTTTCAAACATCGGTTTAACGCCGTAATCGTTCAAAGTGGCGAGCAGGGCCTGAGAAGCGTAGTTGAGGTCTTTTAGCGCCTCAGGGCGGTCAGCCACGGAAAGGACGATATAGTGGCCGTTGCTGTAAACGCGGTCCAAATTGTTGCGCCAGGTCATGGAAATCTGCTCCAGCAGCTGGTTGCCGAAATCGCCGCTGTCGGCTTCCATGGAAATTCTTTCGCGCAGGGTAATCACCCGGCAGACCACCTGCAGGTCGGACATTGAATCAATCCATGATTTGCGCGCCTCCATCATGGACAGGCTTTTTTCATCCGTCACAAACGACAAATCGACCCCTTCAACCTTGAACACGCGGGCAAAAGAGCCGTTATAGCAGCGGATGGTTATGCCGTCAGCCATCAGCTTGTTAAAGGGCAAAAAGTCAGCCACCCGGGATTCCTGCGGCTGAGGCAGAATAATCCGGCCTAATTTGGTGGCCCATAATCCGGCAAAAGCGGCCGCGGAAACAAAGCCGATGACGGCGACCGCAACCTCAATGCTGGACAAGCCTTGAACAAAAATCGTAAAAAAGTCAAAATCAGGGCGCAAATTTATTCCCCTTTTCTTTATAAAGGTTGTTACTAATCCGGCGGCATTGGCCGAAAGCCTGAATCATGGAGGAAATGTGCGGTTCTTTGCCGCCCCAGAGCACAATAACGCCGTGCGCGGCAACAATCGTTACAATGAAAATCAGCGGGTTCATTTTAAACACGCCCATGCACATAAACATCAGCGGAAACTGAATACCCAGATTTAAAAGCGTCGGCAGGAACGGCCCCCACAAGATCTTGGGAGGATTGGCTACGGCTTTTAATATCATTTCTCTCATCGCGACAAATCCTGACGTTTGGTTTGATTCTAGCGCAATCTCATTTAGTTGCAACAAAAAGCTATACTTAACAACACCCTGCCCGTCGTTGAGCCTGCGTTTCAAAAACGAATCTCAACCACCGGGAAAGGGTTTCCCTTATTGTTCAGTATATCCTTTTTTTATGAAAAATCCCTTAACACGGGGACAAACAAGACAGGAAAGGAAAATGCGGGCAGCATGGCACCACATAAAAAAAGGATGTCCAAAGACATCCTTTTTTAGCTATCAGGTTTGTGCATCAAAATCATTTTGAAGGAGACGCCATCTTGAAACCGCATTTTTTACAAGCGGCAGTAAGATTAGCATCTGCACCTTCCGGTGCCATAAAGCATTCTTCTTTCACTCCTTTTTGTTTACACCATTTTTCCATTTCTTGATTTGAAGTTGAGACCGCTGCATTTAATTTATTCTGCAATTCTTTCATACAAGATTTATATTCACTTTTTGTATTCTTGTTAGCACAGATTTTACAATCAGCGCGGACTCCCTCGCTCTGTTTATCACAAAGATCTGAACGCTGTTTTTTATCTGCATCTGTCATTACATCATTAGATTTTTGCGTTGTTGCCGCAGGCTTTTCTTCCTTTTTCTCCTCTTTCTTTTCTTCTTCCTTCTTACCGTTCAGGGCTTCTTTGACACTTTCAGCCGTTGCGCGGTTATATTCGTTGACCAGCTCGGTTTTAACCTTGTTGCCTTTGGCATCATAGGTCACTTTATTACCCGCGCTGTCAGTAACGGTTCTGGAACCGTCCGGGCTTTTAACAACCGTTGTACCGTCTTTGGTGGTTGTGGTGGTGCCGTCCTTATTGACTGTGGTTACAGTCTTACCGTCTTTGGAGGTGGTGCGAACCGAACCGTCGCCAAGAGTTTCGACCTTTTTGCCGTCAGCGGTTGTCTGCGTGTTTTTAACATAGCCGGAAGTCTTTTTAAAGGCCTCTTCTTCGGCTTTAGCCTGTTCTTCCCGTTTGGTTGCATCACTGCGGAAGTCAAACATTCCGTTTTGTTTACTTTGTTCCGCGGTATCCATACCTTCGGTTACCGCCGTTCCGACACCGAAGCCGACACCGAGAATTTTACCCAAAGCCCCGTCACCGCCGATAGACTGGCCTTCATTGGCCGCATTGGCTACGTTTTTAACCGAGTTCGAGGCATTGTTGGCAATGTTGCCGACTTTGTTAATTCCGGAGAGAATGGTCGAACCACCGCCGGCTCCGTCATTTTCAAGCCATTTATTAACGCCGGTTTTATTATTGTTCACCGTTTCTTCCATTTGTTCCATATATTTCTTTTCCTGCTCACTGCAGTTACCGGCATTACATTTTTTCGTTAACTTATCAAGTGTTTCCTGAGCTTCGGCCCGGGCCTCGCGCGCCGCATTGGTTGAACCGGCGTCACGAATATTGTTAGACAGATTACCGGCATTGGTCGCAATATTATTGGCCAGAACTTGCCCGGAGTTGACAATCGTACCGGTTGCATTGGCCACAGCGCCGGCCGCATTAATAATACCGTCCAGTCCGCCGCCACCGCTCTTAATCTGAGCGGTCATATTGGAAACCGCAGATTTAACGTTGCTGACCGTCGATTTGGCCGCTTTATACATATCGCTGGCATTGCGGACCGCATTTAAACCGGCCGTAATCGAGCCTTTCAAATCTTTTAGTGACCACTTCTGCTTTTTCCCGGTAACCGTGACTTCCGGCAAAATCTGATTACAGAAAGTGCTGTTTTTATCCAAATCCTCATCGCAGTCGGTTACCTGACCGTCACTGCCCTGAATATCAGAGAAACCGGCCGGCAGATATTTACCAAAACGCAGGGTATTATCTTTGCCGGTGGTAAAATACTCGATAAACGGCGTCATCATCGATAAGAGGAACAAACCGATACCGATGTTGGCCAGGTGTTTCCAGTTCATTTTTCCGAAAATAGCGGCATAAGCAAGCGCAACCATACCGAAACCGGAAATAATGTAAGCGATGACCCGCAAATCGGCCAAGGTGGTGGTGGCTTTGCAGGCAATCAACAGAAAGACGTTACCGCCGATTTCATCCGCGCTGCACATTTTCGGCGCATTGGACTGAGCTTCGGCCAAATCTTCCTTGGCCTGCTCAATGATGCCGTCGGCATCATCCGCAGCGGCAATAGAGGCTTCCTGCGCATCTCGTTCCGCCATATATTCGGCAGCCGCTTCATCTTCGTCCTGAGCATAAAAAGCATTGGCTTTCTGGTTGGCCGCATCTAAAGCCGTTTGAGCAGATTCCGCACTGGCTCGGGCAGCAGCCAAATCGGCCAGATCTTCATCGTCGCATTTGCCTTTGGCGCATTTTTCTTCAAGTTTTTCAATCTTTTTATTGGCCTTTTTCAGGTCTTTTTCCGCCGATTTCTGTTCTTTTTCAATAGCCTTGCGCTGCTCTTTTTCGGCTTTGGCTATGGCTTTTTCTTCTTTCTTAGCTTCTTTTTTGGCGGCTTTATTGTCTTTCTTAACGTCTTTCTCGACTTCTTTCTGATTTTTTTCAGCTGTTTTTAAATCTTGCTGAGCCTGCTTCAACGCTTCATTGGCCGCCTTCATTTCTTCCGGCGTGCTGGCGTTTTTCAAGCGTTCCTGAGCCGCCGCAACACCCTGCTGGGCCTGCTCGGTCAGTGCTTCCATATTTCTGATACGTTCATCCCCGGCATTCAAGGTGTCGGCATATTTTTCTTTGGAGGCGTCACGCTGGTCATATCGCTGCTGCTGTGCATCATAAATTGCCCGGGCTTCGTCACTTTGTCCGGCGGCGGCATTACGTGCCTGATTTTTGGCAATTGTTTCTTGTGTTTTTTTATCCAGTGTGCTCCAGCCGCCGATTTCTTCTTCATCGGGAGCTTCTTCCTCTATAACCGGAGGTACGATTGATTGCGCCATAACCGGCACAACCATATAATTCAGGCCGAAACCAAAACAAAGCAGAAATGATAAATTTTTTATCAATTTAAGTAAGTTTCTCATAGCAGCCTCCTTGTTTAGTTCCGTCTCTTTAATAATTTTTTTCAG
>OMFJ01000835.1_pt1 | contig 12545 bp, 19 predicted proteins | sample 1674351 | NCBI WGS metagenome assembly OMFJ01 (sample SAMEA103958164, study PRJEB25191) | human gut metagenome | biome: human-associated habitat [ENVO:00009003]; feature: intestine environment [ENVO:2100002]; material: feces | place: Germany | collected 2013/2015
AAATAAATAAAATCCGTGGACTTATTCGCGAACAATTGAATGAAAGATTTGGTAACGTTACCGCTTTCTTGGATTCTCCTGCAGGTAAAAAATTTGGGGGACGTAAAATACGTCCCTATCTGTACGATACCGGAGCGATGAATTTTACGGTGATTAGTAAACTATGTGGGTATCTTGGTATTGGTACGTTAACCCGTAAAACGGTTGTTATTCGTACAACTTCTTATCAATTGGTTACAAGTGTACCCACCGAAAAATAAATGCCGTAAATCGTCTCAAATTGTGGTTTTTTTGAATGCTCTTTTCAGTATTTTCAAATAGTCTTATTTTAGTATTAAAAAATTGTGTATATTTGTTGCGGTGTAGGTAAAACCAATAATTAGCTAATTATGAAAAAAGAAAAACAAGTAAAATCGTATCAGCGCAGAACCAAATCCGGAAAAATGGTTACTGTTAAGGCACATAGTGCAAAGTACGATGCAGCCGAGAAAGCGAAAGAAGCTGCTAAGAAGAAAGGGGCGGGTACTGAACTTGCTGCCAAGAAATCTTCTGTTAAAGAAGCTATTTCTTCCCGCAGCAAAAAGGAAGCCGAACTCATTCGTGAACAATTGGAGAAGTACGGTGGTAAGAAAGGTAAGGAGATTGCTAAAGAAGAACCCAAAACTTCTGCCAAGAAAGCTACTACCAAAAAGACTACTGAAAAAGCTCCTGCGAAGAAAAAGATTTCCCGTCCAGTAGGTAGCGGTACGAACGGACCCGAAAATAAATCTTCCGGAGTTTCCTCTGCGGAATTTAAAGCGTGGTATCACGACCCGAAATCTAAAGAAGGTAGAGCCGCCGCTAAAAAGTTGAAGGAACAAGTCGGTGCTGAAAAGTACAAGGAGTTGAATAAGAAAGCGGATGCTTCTTACTCTTCCCGTGGACATCTTTCCCTGTTTAAAGGATTGAGTAGCGCTCCAGCAACTAAGACTAAAATTGCCAAGTCAGAATCTTCTAAGGGTACAACTAAAGAAGCAAAGGCTTCCAGTCCTAAATCTGCGGGGGTTCCTTCCGAGGCTTTAAGTGAATTTAAAAAGGAACGTCGATATTGGGTTAATAAGTTAAGACATTCTGGACGTACTGTGTCACCTATAAAAAATGGAAAGTTTACTGTAGAGGATTATAATGGTAGACTTGAGGAGTTTTCTATCGTGAAGAAAGGAAAATCCTATGAGATAGGAAGAAAATACGTATAAATTTGTTATTCAGATTAAAATCACTACATTTGCAGGGAACATCAGAAATGGTGTTCCCTTTTTTGTGCTTAATAGAATCCAAAGATGAATATAGTATCTTCTAATATAAAGACTGCGGACTATGACCGGAACAAACGAGAGTTGGTTCTTACTTTTATTAATCGTCCTCGTTGGATGTACGTCTACTACAATGTTCCCCCGAATATTTGGACGGAATTTGTAAAGTCCCAATCTAAAGGACAATATTTCTCCGCAATTATTAGAGATGCTTATAGATATAGTAGAATAGTAAAGTAATCATTTAATCGTAGAACGTATGGCAACTATTACAAGAGTTTTTGAGTTCGATGCCGCCCACAGGGTGATGAATGAGAAAGTAAAGTGTTTCAATCTGCATGGACACCGTTTTAAAGTGGAAGCTACCTTTGAATATCGTAACAAAGGTTCACTGGGGTATGCTATTGACTTTAAAGAAATCAAACGTATCTGTGGAGATTTCATTGACGAGTTTTTGGACCATGCTTGTATTCTTAATCCAATGGACGAAGAACTTATCATGCTTTGCAGCAATAATAACTGGCGTTCTTGGATTATGGGTCTTGGTAATATGGGAGATATTAATCCCTCTGCGGAAAATATCGCCTCCGAACTGTTTTATATATTGAAGCAATTGTTCATTAATGATAAGAGTGGGATTCGTTTAGTAAATCTCCGACTTTATGAAACGCCTAATTGTTGGGTAGATACTCAGGACTTTGATTACGTAGGAACCAATGAAATATTGGAGCATCTCAAAGTTTGGCGGAATAAAAAAGGAACTATGAGTTATGACGTAAGGGAGAAGTGATATGCCAATTAGAAAAAAGAAAATAATCCCCAAAGAGGAAGGTTATGTATTCCCGACCACCGGAGGTAAAGCGGAGGAGATACACACCGAAGAACTTGCGGGTAAATCGGTTTCTTTTGATGCGCACGAAATCACATCAAAGATTATGGAGTTCGGTAAAATTCTTACCGGACTTTCTTTGTATAGATACCAAGAGGAAATCGCCTATGCCATTATCTATTCTGTGATAACCTTTTCGGGAGATGTGAAGACGGTTCTTCTTTCCCGTCAGTCGGGTAAATCAGAGGTAATGGCATTTATCATTGATACTCTCACCGTTCTTCTTCCGGCATTGGCTAAGGTAATCCCCGATTTGGAACAATTCCAGTCCGGCTTTCGTGTGGGTTTGTTTGCTCCCCAATCAGACCAAGTTGTGACAACCTACTCTCGTGCAATGACCCGTATCAACTCAGCTAATGCGGAGATGATATTGGAAGACCCCGATATTAATACCTATTTGCAGAGTTCCGCCCGATTGGAGTTAAGTAACGGTTCATTTCTTGCCGGACAGGTTGCCAGTAAACAATCCAAGATTGAATCCAAGACGTATGACCTTGTGATTGTCGAAGAAGCGCAGGATGTAGATGATTTGATTGTTGCCAAGTCTATTGAGCCGATGCTTTCTTCCACCGCAGGTACTTTGATTAAAGTAGGTACTACGGGTATGACGAAGAATCATTTTTGGTATGAAATTCAGAATAACCGTAACTTAGACCGTAAAATTATAGACCCTCGTATCAAACAACATTTTGAATATGACTACAAGAAGATTATTGTAGATAGACGTAATCAGTATGATAAAGACGGTAAACGTTTTCACTTGAATTATGAGGCGGATATTTTGCGTAAGAAACAACGTTGGGGAGAAGATTCCCAAGCGTTTAAACTTGCCTACGCATTGATATGGGATTTGGAGAGTGGTATGTTGCTTACCGATAAAGAGTTCAACAACATCATTAACCGTAAACTGGGTACGCAGATGCCCTCCAATACGGATTATGTGGTTGCGGGAATTGATATTGGTAAGTCTCCTGCGGAAACGGTTATTACGATTGCGAAAGTTTTTCACGGGGAAGATGTGTTTGATAAACCCTATAAACAGATACTTGACTGGATAGCTTTAGGAGGTCTTGACTATGAGGCTCAACACCATGCTATCATGGATGCTATTGTAGAATACAATATTTCTACTATCTTTGCAGATTATACGGGTGTGGGTAAAGCGGTTATTGACCGTTTGATGTATGCGTGTGGAGAATATGTAAATATAGTGCCTTATACGTTTACCGCTCAGAGTAAATCGGATATGTGGTTTAATTTCACTTCCGAAATACAAACCAGACATTTGATTGTTCCCGCAAATAAGAAAGTTCGGAGTACTCCCGAATACCAAAAATTTGAGGAACAGATGAAGAACTGCCAAAAGTATTTCAACGGGGCTTATATGGTGTGTGAAAAGTCCGAAGGGTACTTTGACGACTTTGTGGATAGTGCAGCGTTGATGTGTATGGCAGCTAATGCCGAACAAACCGTTGCAGAAGAAATGGAAGTTATGGAGAACCCGTTATACGGAGGAATTACTTCTACCATGACCGCAATAAAGAGACATTCATATTAAAAATAGAAAATTATGCCAGGAATTGATACAGGTGGAATGAACCCAGCAGGTGTTGGTAGCTATAATGGTTATCCGGGTTCTAAGTACTGGAATGTTGATAGTCGTCCGTTGAGTGAGGCTACCAATGTTTTGCGTTCTTTTGTTTTGCAGAATATCGTGCAAGACAATCAATGGGAGATTGACCGTATTACAAAGTACTATTTGTATTGGAAGTTCTATGAGGGTATGCACTACAAGGACTTCAATGACGGGATGCTATCCTTTAACTACATTAAGGCTTTCATTGATAAGGTCAATATGTTCTTGTTGGGAGATGAGGCATTTACGTTTCATGTGCAAAGTTACTACACTACCCAGATTGATAAGGAGGTTGAAAAAATTGCAGAAGAATTGATGATGTACCATTGGGGTAAGTCGGATAAACTTTTGCTTTCTTATGAAATTCTCCAAATGGGAAGTATTACGGGAGATGTTTGGGTAGGACTTGAATGGATGCCGGAGGAAGAAAACCGTTATTGTAAAGTGAGTGTCTTTGATTCCAGACAATGCTTTGTTACATTTGAAAACGGAGATTTCAATCGGTTGGAGTCTTTCCTTGTCCGTCAGCCTCTCGATAAACATGGAGATAATCAATACCGACTTTTTGTGAAACGTTGGTATAAAGACCGTATTGAGACATGGTATCAGATGGATGTTTCCATTGAGGAAAGTAAAGTCGCCAAATATGAATTGAAGACATACGACAACCCTTATGGATTTATTCCTGTGGTACATATTAAGAATAAGCCCAATTCTTCCGGATATTATGGTAAGTCGGATGCGAATGACATCTTAAAGATTAATAAGGTGTACAATGAATTGATGCAACAGGTAAAAGCGGTTATTGATTATCACGTTACACCGACTACTGTTATTACGGGTGCTTCTGCAAAATCTCTGAAAAAAGGTTTGGGACAAATTTGGTCGGGACTTCCCGCTGAGGCAAATGTATTCAATCTTGGTTTGGACGTAGACCTTTCCGCAACGGTACAGTTTATTAAGGACTTGAAAACCGCTATGCACGAACTATCGGATGTCCCCGAAAACGCATTGGGTAAAATTCAAGCTATCAGTAATACCTCCGCAGCCGCTTTGCAGATTACTTATCACCCATTGATGCAACAGGCGAATATCAAGGCAATGACGTATGGTGAGGGTATCACTAAATTAAATACCATGATATTGCGGATGATGCAAGTGGAAGACCCAGATAACAAACGGTTGAAACAATTGCTGAAAAAATCCCCCGAATTTTTATCTGAAATGAGAATCGAACCTATTTTTGCTTATGGATTCCCTAAAGATAAAACGGATGAATTAAACCGTGCACAAATGGAACTGAATATGAAGTTGAGTTCCCGTAGGGAAATTATGGAGAGAATGGGTAAACAAAATATTCCAGAATTATTGGAAGAAATTGATGAAGATTCTATCCATTTGGGAATTTTGCAACAACGAATTGCACAGTTATCCGGAGGCGAAGAAGAGACTACTACGGGAGAAGAAGAGGAAGAAACCGTTGAATAACACTAAAAATTAGATTTTATTTTTGTTATTTAGAAAATAAGAAGTATTTTTGAACCGCTATCAGTAATTAAAATAATTGTATCACTAAAAATTCTAAAGTTATGGCTGGATTACAGACATTAGACAAAGGAAATCCCGAAGCTCTGCACGATATTGGTCAGGACAAAGGGATGCAAGTGAACCCGAAGTTCGTAAATCCGGGTACACCAGCTTCACCGCTTGTAAGTAGAGAAAACATGACGCAGGCTACCATTAAGGGTAACGGTGCGGACATCTTGAAAGCAAACCTCATTAAGTAAACCCAATTTGTAAAACTTCTAATCGTAGAAAAGAAAATGGACCAAAACGAAGAAAAGAAAGTAGGCATTCCAGAAAGTATCACAATTAATGGAGTTACTTACACTGTAAAGGACACTCCGGAATTGCAAATGTTTATTCAAGAAGTTGCCAAAGTTGAGAAAGCAAAATTGTACACCCAGTTTGAGAACTTGAAGGCTCAGATTGCTAACTTGAATAAAGTAAAGGTTGTACCCGATGCTGCACCGGCAACTGATTTAGATGCACTTGTAGAGAAACTGCGTGGAACATTCATTACCAAAGAGGATTTGAAAGAAACTCTTGCTGGTACAGTTAAAGAAGTTGTTCAACCCGTTCTCGCAGCAACCGAACAAAGTCGTCAAGAAGAACTTTCGCAATTCAGAGAGAAACTCATACAGGATAACATCGACAAGTGTATTCCGGATTTAGTAAAAGGAGAAACAAAAGAAGAGCTTCTTGCATCTTTGCAAGAGTCTATTCGTATTCGCACGGCTTATCCGTCACCCAGTTCTGTTCAACCCCAGACCCGTGTGGTAGACCCGTTGATTGCGCAACAGGCACAAGCTCAAAGAACTGCCCAACAGTATATTCCTACACCGACTGAGGCAGCAGCTCCTACTCCTCCGGCTACACCTCGTAGACCAGCTCCCGAAGTAGCTGCGCCCGCTAACGTAAAAGCAATGCCCATGTCCGAGTTTGCAAGCAGACGTGAACAACTTGAACAACAGCTTCGTGCAACGTATGGTGGTTAAGCACTAAGGAGTAAGTAATTAAAATTATTAAAACGTAGATTAAAATGGCAACATTCTTATTTATTTTGGGAAGTGTTTTACTTCCTATTATGGCAATGCTGTTTTTCGGTGAAACAACTGCGGCTACCGCTAATGAAGGCGGATATGCAGCTATACCGGAGGCAGTTCGTGACTTCTATTCTCGTGAGGTCATGTTCCAAGCTCAACCTCGATTGAGATTCTTACAGTTCGCAAAGGTTAAACGTGACTTACAGGCCGTTCGTGGAAAGTCCATTGTATTTGTGAAGTATGGTAATTTGGCAGGGGGTGGTGCTCTGGATGAACAGGACGTTCTGACACCAGAAGCAATGACAACCTCGGAAGTAGTAATTCCCGTAAAAGAACAGGCTAATTCAGTACAGGTAACAGAATATCTATTGCGTACCTCTCTGTTGGATGTTTTGGGTGACGCTTCTAAATTGTTAGCTAATAACATGGCTACTGTATTGGATGCCCAGTTCCGTGATACGGCTCTGTTGACAACTAATGTAGTATTCGGTGGAACCGCTACTTCTTTGGCTACTATGACTGCCACCAGTGGGTTCACAACGAAAACCGTAAAGGATGCCGTAGAAACTTTGGCAACACACAATTCTCCCCGTATTAATGGCGATTACTATGTATGTATAGCTCACCCGCATCAATTAAGACAATTGCGTGATGATACTAACTGGATTAATGCTAATACTTACATGGGTCGTAGACAGTTGTACATTGGTGAAGTAGGTATGTATGAAGGATGTATCTTTATTGAAACTACTCAGATGCCAAAACTGAACGCAGCCGAAATCGCTAAAAAGTATGGTAGTGGTGCTACTATTACAGAGGCTTATGAAGCTGTATTCTTCGGAGATAACGCATACGCATGGGCAGTTGCTTTGGACGTAGAATTACGTGATGACGGTGTTGTAGAACTCGGTCGTAAGCATACGCTTGGATGGTACGGTATCTGGGGAACAGGTATTTTGGATGAGAAAAATATTGTGAAAGCTCTCACTGCGTAAGCAGTGGGACTTTCCCACTTTTAGTAACGAATAAAATTAAGAAAAAATGGCAAAAACAAGAGTAAACCCCGAAGCTGAGGAATTATTGGATGGTGCAATGCCCTCTGAAACTCCTATCGAAAAAGAGAAAGAAGACGCTGCTGACCGTAACGCTGATGAAGTAGTTTTGAACACTGGCAAAAAGGTAGCTATCCATACCGTTGACGATGTGGATTGTATCGTAGCCGGTACTCCTTACAAAATGGCTAAGGACAAAACGTTTAAGGTTCCATCAGACGTTGCCGCAATCTTAACTAATGCGAAAAAAGCATATAGACTTTAATTATGGCTCAAGCTAAGGTAACTTTGAATGAAATTGTGACAGCGGTTCGGGAGTTAACTTTCGACCGCTTCATAATTCCCGCATTTGCATTAAAGCAGATGGGGGAGAATTATTTTTTGGACGTTGCCAAGACGTTTGAACCTACCGTGCCAGAACCTAATCCCGGAGAAGAACCCGTAGAAGTTATAAAGGGGAAACTCTCTTTATACAAGGCAGTCATTCAGTCTAATCCGGAAACGGGAACCGAAGAAACCATCAAAGAATACATCGTAGAATTGCCTTTCCAAGATTATCCAACTTTGGAAGACATAATGAACGCACTTATCGCAGCAAATATAATCGTAGCCTATACACCGTATTTTCGTGGCGTGGAACCCTCAACAGTTCTCATTCAAGTTAAAGACAAAGAGCTTACCGAAGACTATACACTTTTTAGACGTTACTTTTTCTCAGACGACGAAATCGAAGACATGATACGCTGGTACTACTTTGTGGTACTGGATATAAAAGACGTTGACCTTACTAATGAAACAGTGGGTAAATTGGTACGACCCTCAGAGAAACACATGGCAATATGGGTTTCTTATTACTTGGTAGATAAACGTAGATTGTACGAAAACGCAGCAAATGCAATCGGTCAGTCTTTTACTGATGGCTCTGATTATACCGGCTCGACTGATGCAAGTACTGGTGTTGGAACTACGACTACGGTTCAGATAGGTTCTGTATTCTCTATTACCGAAGACCCCTCACAGGGTTTCTTCTATGAAGACTATAATCGAGTTGGCTCGGATAATGTGTTCGGAGATAGATACTCTTTTTGGTATAAATTACAATTGTATCTTAGAGATTTACTTGAGACTCAATTTGGTGATTACAGTTTAAGAAAGGACAACGTAATTCCCGGCTATATCAGTCTACAAAGAGAATTGGATTTTCGGGAATATTTCGATTCATATCCTTTTACTCTTTCACCATTATCGAGAGGTATTTTATCAAAGACACCTTAATATGGAACTTGGAATTTTACATAGTGTTATTGGTGAAATTTGGAAGCCTATTTTTGGGTTTCCCTATATGGTTTCAACATACGGTAGAGTTCAGTCTATTAGGGGTAATAAGTCGGTATGGAAACGGAGAAAAGAAAAATCATATCTTTCTACTACCTTATATAGTAATGGTAAAGGGAAAGCATTGTTTCTTCACCGATTGGTAGCCGAAGCGTTTATTCCGAATCCGGATAACCTACCTTTTGTCAATCATAAGGATGGAAATCCCCAGAATAATCGGGTAGAAAACTTGGAGTGGTGCACATTGGAGTATAATAACAATTATTCTGATGGGTATATTAAAAGAGTAAAATCTCGGATAAAAAATGGTAAGACAAGTGCAGTTACTAAATGTGACGTTAAAGGTAATCCTATTGAAGAATATGCATCTATAAGGGAGGCATCTCGGTGTTTGGGTAATTTGAAAGCGTCAAGTAACATACTTAATTGTTGCAAAGGGATTAAGAAAACTGCATATGGTTTCATTTGGAAATATAAGGAGGTTGCGTAATGTTAGTAACGAAGTCAAAATTCCAATATTATCAGAACACATTCTATAAGAAGTTGTTGGCAACTCCTTACAGGATAAAATTGGAGATTGTTACGATACAAAAAGTAGAACCGACCGAAGAATTTTCAATGGATGCGTTCGTGGGTGACAGTCCAAGAACTTCTGAGTTTTATGAGTTTCAAGCGCTTTACGAAAAGGAAATTCCTAACCGTACCCGTGAGAAATATGGTTTACCCAAAGAGGTAAACGGAGTGGTATATCTTTCCCCCAAACAGCTCGTTCCTGCGTTGGGGTATTATCATTTAGATTGGAACAAAACGAAAGTACATTTTGAAGGTAGAGTACAGGTGATTGATAAAATCATCTATTTGGAAGAACTCTATGGTAGTTGCGTAGGTGTTCAAATCTTTGTGAAGGACGATTTAAAAGGAGGCTAATGTATGCAAGTCAAAACGCATAAAAGAAAGGGACGTAATAAAGTCTCTGTTGTCCGGCAGCACAATCGTAAAGATAAAGTGTCTGCCTTTCGTGGTGCAAAGGAATTTAGTACTAACCAGCGTGAAAAAATGTCTGATAAAGGTACTGCATTACCGGACGGTTCCTATCCTATTGCCAGTAAACGGGATTTGGCAAATGCGATTTCCTCTTATGGACGTGCTAAAAATCCGGAAGTTGTCAAACGATGGATTAAAAAACGTGCTAAGGCTCTTGGAGCAAGTGATATGTTACCCGCTAATTGGAAATAGTATGGGAAAGACAAATAAGGATTTAATCCATAGTGCTTCAAAGATTCCCCGTTACCCTAAGATGCAACGGCTTATTGTTCGGGAAACTACTCCGCCCCCTCCAATTCGAGAAACGAATGAGGTGGTTGCTGCGTATGAGCAAGTGGGTTGGACTCCGAACCATAACACAAAGAGTTGGTATCGGGATATTTATGAGTTTTACCAAAATAATGAATACTAATATGGGACGAGTAAAGATATGTCCGCATTCCGGACAACCAAAAATGACGAGTTGGGGAATTGGTAAGGGTGTTCCGCCTCTTACGGACGACCCCGAAAACCCGTTGAAACCTTTCGCTGAATACGAAATGGAAGACAGTGACAGTATGCCACAGGGTAGACGATTAGGTCTACGGAAGAAAATATCACCAATGGGAGGACGGTAATGGCAATGCCTATTGTACCCATAGTAAAACGAATGGCGAAAGCCGCTTCCCTACGTATTGCGTCTAAAGCTCCGCCTGGATTTAAAAAACCCAAAGTGTCGGATTTTCTTGCCGATATGGAACGTCTTGGTGAGGATATTGCAGAGGAATTTAAAGAGACTGTCATTGATAACATTGAAGAGAATGAGTATGGATTTGAACTTGCAGAGTCCACTATCCAAAAAAAGGGAAGTGAAACCCCTCTTGTAGATACTCACCAATTAGTGGATGCAATTTATAGGGATGGGACTACCGTTTCCGTGGAAGATTCTCCACGAGATGATAGTCCTTTGTCGAATTTAGAACTTGCTATTGTGCAGGAATATGGTACAAAGGATAAACATATCCCCGCCCGTCCCGTTTGGAGAAATACCTTTCGAGATTTTGAAGATACCGCCCGTGAACGGTTGGAAGATTTTTTAGACAACCCTAAATTTGAATAGTATGGCTGAGGTTGCAATTAAATCGCATACCCGTAGAGGTAAAAACGGTAAAACGGTTACTGTACGGGGTTACACACGGAGAGTTGGACGTAAGGGACAAATCTCTCCGAAAAAGGATGATTGGTGGTCTGGTGCTCCGGGTGAAGAACTCCAAGCGAAAATTACCGAGAAAGAGGAGAAACGTCCCGCTTACACGGGTCCTAAAATGACACGTGAAGAAGCTCGTAAATGGGATGAGGCTGCACGTAAGGATTCTAATATATCCTCTGCCAGACGTGACCAGTTACAAGGAAAGGGAAAAGTTTCCTCTCATGTGAAATCTATAAAAAATCCTTTGTCCGAACAAGGCTCTCTGCAAATTGCCCAACGGGTAGAGGATAAAATCGCACGGTTTATTGAAAAGTATAGTGGAAGAAAATATAAAAAAGTGTACTGATGGAAATGTTGTTTGATAAGCTCTTTGGGATTTTTTCCTTAGAGTATATGTTTACGGTAATCATAGCCTCTTACTTTATTATTAAGATGGTTGATTTCCTCAACGGTGACAAGGTAGTATTGACTTGGCAGAAACGCACCATTACTTTTGTAGTAGGAGCGATTTCTTTTTTATTATTCAAGTTATACACAGATGTGACTGTTCAATGCCTTATGGCATCCTATTTTGCAGCCGTTTTTGTTTATGATACGGCTATAAAGTTTCTCATTAAGAAGTTTGACGTAGATTATAAGAAATAATATGCTGACATCTATCCGCCAAGTAAACGAAGAATTTTTCCGCACTTTTTATGGGTTGAAAGTGACGGTGGGAGATGAGGAGAAAACTCTTCTTACCCGTTATGCCAAAAAGTCCAGTAAAGACTATGTGGAAGAACAGGAGAATCAAGTTTATCCTTGTATTGCTATACAGGATTACATTCCTACGCCCAGAGATGAATGGTTTATCGACATGAAAGCCTATTTTGGTGGAAAGTCTCTCGATGGACTAACCGGCTATCTCTATCAACGTCCCATTTGGATGGATTTTAGATATGATGTGAGTATTGCTGCCAAAAGTTATAATGACTACATGGCTATGCAGGATTATTTTCTGCAAAATTTCGTCTACGGTAAACGCTTTATTTTCAATAAACAGCTTAGTGGGGAAGATTTGGTGGGTGACATTGTTCCTTACAAAATTCGGGAAACTGAAATTCCACGAACTGATGGTGTACAGGAGACAAATTATGAGTTCACTTTGAACGCTTGGCTTTACCCCCAAACTCCGGAAGAAGTAGACCTTGTTCAGAAGGTTGTTCTCCGGCTTCACCAGAAGAAATTAACGTAAATTTTTGGTGGAGATTATTTAATTTCTTATTTTTCTTCTAATAACCAATCTATTACATTTTTATGAATTATACCATTTTGTGAAAAATCAAATTTATCCATTGTTAAAACATATTTAGGGTAGTTATCCTCTATATTTTTAAATGCTCCAAATTCTCTTTCAATAACAGAATCATCTGCTAAAATGTAAGCTACTTGAATATATATCTTTTCTTTAAATCTTGTCGCTATAAAGTCTATTTCTCCATTTTCTAAATTTCCGACTTTAA
>OMFJ01000853.1_pt1 | contig 12380 bp, 14 predicted proteins | sample 1674351 | NCBI WGS metagenome assembly OMFJ01 (sample SAMEA103958164, study PRJEB25191) | human gut metagenome | biome: human-associated habitat [ENVO:00009003]; feature: intestine environment [ENVO:2100002]; material: feces | place: Germany | collected 2013/2015
GTCGGCAAAACCGCCGGATACTATGGATTCTCATTTTATTTCGCCCTGCGGGGCGAAACTCTACGAGGTCTTTTTTGCGCGTTGGCGCACCTTTTCCATGTTCTGGCGCAGGCCATCGAGAACTTCGTTGTTGCGCGTGAGCGTCAGATGCGGGAAGCTGTAGATCGTACGGCGCTGCTGCGCGTTCAGGCGCATCTGCAGCTTCGCATAGAACCGTTCGCGCTCTTCCTCCGTCGTGCGGCGGATCTTCTCGCGCTCCTCCGCGCCGAGCTCTGCTGCCTCGCGAAGCTTCATACGCTCTTCGGCGCTCAATTCGCGGATGCGCTCGCGGCCCTCCTCTGCTCCAAGACGGAGCTTTTCGGAAAGCTCTCGACGCTTTTGCTGCAGAAGCACCGCGTACTCGGCAAAGACCGCATGTGTGCCGAGAAGCCCCTTCACCGTCACGACAAGGTCTGAGACAATGCCCACAAACAAAATCGCACAGATCCAGTTGAATGCCGCGTCCGTCAGCCGGTCGGTCAGGCTCTTGACAAACGGATGCAGGACCAGCACCAGCACCACCGAGAACGCGCCGAAGACGACTGCCCCGATCAGGCACACGCGCCCGCCGATGTTGAATTTCCGCTTCGAGTAGTCCCACCACCGGGCGTGGAACAGCTTTTCCATCAGCCACGACGTCAGATATTCCAGACTGCACGTCACCAGTGCGCCGGCAAAAAACAGCAGCACCGGGTTCTGAATCCTGCCCAGCACGAGCAGCACCAGCACCGCGCCCGTGCCGTAGATCGGACAGTACGGACCGTTCAGAAAGCCGCGGTTGATGAGCTTCCGGTGTCCGATGGAGCAGATCGTACTTTCATATACCCAGCCGATGATGCTGTAGATCATCAGCCAGAGAAACCAGGTTTCGATTGTTTTCAAAACGTTTCCTCCTCACTCGTCCTTCCGCTTCTCATTCATCCTTCAGCTCTTCATAGTCCTCGTCCAATGCGTCCGGGCGCTGGTTGCGGACGATTTTTACACACAGCCATGCTACGCAAATGTTCAAAATTCCGTCGAGCAGCAGCGAAATGCCCATCAGCACCATCAGCGCCCTTGCCGCCTCCGACGGGCGGATGACGAGCAGCAGCCCGATCACGCACGTCAGCGCTGCCAGCAGCAGCACAACCCACCATTTTTCGATGCCGAAGCGCTTTGCGTCGAGCGAAATCTGAATCTTGAACAGCCCGTCGGCAAGCACGGGAATGCCGAAGACGATACACAGAAAGCTCATGGCGCCGCCCGGACGCGCAAGCGTCACGATGCCGAGCGCAATCAGCAGAATGCCGAACGCCAGATCATACTGAAATGCCAGGCGGAACAGGTCTCTTGAAAAATAGCCCACCAGTTTGATCGCGCCGAAGACGATCATACCGATACCGAGCAGTCTTCCCAGCCACACGACCGATGTACCGGGCGCGGCAATGAGAACAATGCCCAGCACACAGAACAGAACGGATATCACCAGATACCCGATTTTTGCCGTTTTCATCGGAACGACAGAACGCATATCGAAGCTCCCCTTTCGCGCGCGAGCGCGCACAGCCTGTTATTTGCTTTTGATACTAATGTCTTTTTAAAAAGGTTGATAATTTATCACTGTTGATGTATAATGAAGATGGTGATGAGAAATGAAAAGATACACTTTCACGCTTGAGGAAACGCAAGAAATCAAGGCTGCGAGGAAAAAGAATCGAGACAAGAATGTTGAAAAAAGACTGGCAGCACTTGAGATGCGAGCAGAAGGGAAGCAGAACAAAGAAATTCGTGAAAAAACCGGCTTCCACACGCAATATATTACCGTGCTGGTTTCCCGATATAAAGCCAACGGTCTTGCAAGTATCACAGAAAGCCACTATCACGGAAACCACCGGAACCTGAGTTATGCAGAAGAGGAAGCGCTCCTGGAGCCGTTTCGTCAGGCTTCAAATGCAGGAAAAACGGTATCGGTGCATGATATTGAGACTGCATATCGGGAAGCTGTAGGCCATTCCATAGGGACATCACAGATCTATTACGTCCTCCACCGCCACGGTTGGAGGAAAGTCATGCCAAGGAGCAAGCATCCGAAGAAAGCCAGTGATGAGGTCATCGAGACCTCAAAAAAATTAACAAGCGAATCGGCGAACTAAAGGATTATGTAAACAAGTCTGGTCATCCACATCAAGAAGTACGACTTATGTTCCAGGATGAAGCAGGATTCGGACGAATCAATAAGCCCAAATACTGCTGGTGTGAAAAGGGCATTCGTCCATCGGTACCTTGCCATCACATTCGTGAATATCGGTATGCATACGGAGCTGTTGAACCAGTAACGGGAAGCTCCTGTTTTCTTGTTATGCCGTATTGCAATTCTACTTGTATGAACATATTTCTCGAGGAACTGTCCAAGCAATACCCGGATGATCTGATCCTGCTGTGTTGTGATGGTGCAGCATGGCACAAGTCTAACAAGCTTCATATCCCGGAAAACATAGAGTTGTTTTACATTCCACCGTATACGCCTGAGATGAATCCCATCGAGCAGATATGGAAAGAACTTCGAATCACGGGCTTCCGCAATGAAGTGTTTGCTACTTTGGAGAAGGTAGTAGATCGGCTTTGCGATACCATTTGCACCTTGACCTCTGATACGATAAAGAGCATTACAGGGCGTAGTTGGATAATCAATTGTTTTAATTAGACTTTAGTATTACAAAAGTCGGACGCGCCTGTTTCTGGACACGTGCAGGCTTTGCCGGAGCGACATTCCTGCTCACTGGCACAGAAACTGTTTCATTCGTCAATGCCGATTGACATAACTTCATGTTGCCTCGAATCATTTTATGCGCTGCCTGCTGTGGGCTTGCCTGCACGGGCGTTACCTGTGTCGGTTGCTGCGCTGCAATGTACTTTTGCTTGCTCTTGATGTCCGGAAGCGGTGGCTGTGGAACTTCCGGCTTCGTGGGTTCTATATCGGCGGGCATGGAAGCTGTCTGCGGCTGCCGCGTTCGGATCTGCGGCAGAGCTGGCTGCTCCTGCTCCGCACTATGGGAAACGTGGAGTTTCCGCTGTTCACGAACAGTTTCCCGTGTACGGATGACCGGCGAAAATGTTTCGGAATCTGCGGCTGCATTTTCAAGACTGCTTGCTTCTTCTTTGAGAAGATTCTGCTTTTTCCGTTTCTTTCGGATGTACTCTTTCGTCTTGATTTCAGGAAGCGCGAACTGTGTGGTATCCGGTTTTAGCGCAGCAGGAGGTTCTCGCAGAGAGGAAACAGGCGGCTTTTCTCTTGGCAGAGTCCGTGCTGATGGCTGCACCGTCGGGGTCGTCGCAGGTGCAGACGGTTCCGTGCTGGCAGGAGATTGTCCAAGCGACCGTTGTTCTGCCGGTCTTGCTTTCCCAGCAGGCTTTCCCCTTACTGATGTTTCCAGTTCACGCGCAGACCGATTTTTTTGCGATTGGTGAACAGTTTGCGGCTTTTCATGAATTTGCGAAGCTGGATGCCGGGATTGTTGCACAGGTGCATCAGCGGTCGGTGTATGCTCCCGCATTTTAGGCTGCGGGGGATTTGTAGGAGGAATCGTTTTCTCCTTGATTGACGAAGCCGATTCACGCACAGAATGTTCCATTGTCGATGGCATTGTTTCCGCAGAAACAGCCGTTGCGTTTTCATGAATCCTCGGAGTTGGATACTGAGACGGGGACGCTGGCGCTTTCGCATCCGGCGTATATACTCGCGTTTTGGGCTGTTGGGCGTTTGCAGGAGGAATCGGCTTCTCCCTGATCGGAGAAGCCGATTCGCGCACAGACTGATTTTCCTGTGACTGGCTTTGCGGTGGATAGTCCCTCGGTGCCGCAGTAGGCTGCAGGGGGTGCCGAGGCTGCTCATGTTGTGGAACAGATTCTGTCCTGGCTTCCCGCTGCGGTTCGGATTTTGTTTTCGGCAGCTTGTGGACAGCCCTTTCTGCCATATGCTCGGCTTGCCGCACGGCATGGTCGGCGGTGTCTGTGATCTTGCCGCTCTCGTAACGATCGTCTGACTTACCATCCTGTGCAGCCTCACGCAGCTCCTGCCGAAGCTGCTGAAAGGAAGCATCTGTGCCGCGGCGGAATGCTGTTCGCGGCGCGGATTTGAGCGTTTCGCCAACTCGCTCTTTCAGCGGTGATTTTTCCTTGACCTCCCGCATTACGACGCCTGCTCCACCCGTTCAGACATCTTCGTTGTCATCAGCTGATACAGCCTGCCGTTTTTCGGAAAATGATCCACGAAAGGCACGATGGTGCTGCCGCACTTGAGAAGCCCGTGTCCAAAGTCTACGCCTGAAATGTACGAGAGCTGATTATCTGAAATATTGAGCAGCCGCGCCAGCTCGATTCGGTCCGTACTCGCCTGATTGAGCATGAGCAAAAACTCGCTGTTCGCCAACATCGTTCGGGCGGTATGGGATTGCAGAAGGTCGTCGACGTTCTGTGTCAGCCCCGTGCCGCAGGCACCATATTTGCGCATCCGCTTCCAGAGCGTGAACAGGAAGTTTGCGCTGTACTCGTGCTGAAACAGCAGATAAATTTCGTCAATATATAACCATGTATTTTTACCGAGTTTTCGGTTGCGGATGATGCGGTTGAACACGCTGTCCAGCACAACCAGCATACCGACCGGCAGGAGCTGCTTGCCGAGGTCACGGATGTCATAGCAAAGAATGCGGGAATTGGTGTCCACGTTCGTGTACTTGGCAAACGTATTCAAGCTGCCTTCCGTGAACAGCTCCAGTGCCAGCGCAACGTCCCGCGATTCCGGTTCCGGCTGCTCCAGGAGCGCAGCGTGGAAGTCTTGTAATGTCGGCACAACGCCAAGATAACCGTTTCGGATAAACTCGCGGTAGACCTGCGCGGTACAGCGGTCAATGATGGATTTCTCCTTGGCAGACAACTTGCCTGCACCCACGAGCTGCTCGCAGAGGGACAGCAGAAACTCGGATTTCAGCACGACGGGATTGTCGCCGTCGTTGTAGCCGGATTCCATATCGAGGGCGTTGATATGATTGGGCGAGGTTGCGGAGATTTCAATGACCTCGCCGCCCAAGCCTTCGACCAGCGGGCGGTATTCCGCTTCAGGATCGATGATAATAATGTCGTCGTTTGTGGACAGCGCGATCTCCGTGATCTCGCGTTTGGCGGCAAAGGATTTGCCGGAGCCGGAGACACCGAGGATAAAGCCGTTACCATTCAAAAGCTCCTTGCGGTCGGCAAGGATGAGATTCTTGGAAATGGCATTCTGCCCGTAGTAAATGCCGTGCCGGTGGCGAATCTCCTGCGCCTTGAACGGCATAAGCACAGCGAGGGCTTCTGTGGTCAGCGTCCGCAGCGCGTCGATGCGCCGCAAACCGAGCGGCAGCGCGGTGATCAGGCCGTCCTGCTGCTGGAAGCTCAGCTTTGCAAGCTGACACAGATGCTTGCGTGCGATGGACTGGAGCGTTTCGGTGTCGCTGTCCAGTTCTTCCTTGCTGTCTGCCAGATGCACGAGCGTGACCACGGCGAACAGCATCCGCTGGTCGCGGGTCGTGAGATCATCCAGCATCTCGCGGGTTTCCTTGCGCTGCTGTTCCAGATCATACGGCACAACAGCAGAGAAGTTCTGGTTGCTGTTCTGCCTGCGCTGCCAGTTGGTGACGTTCGTCTCCACGCCGAGCAGCTTGTTTTCCACCTCGCGCACCGCTTCGTCGGTCGGCACGGGGATCATGTCAATGGAGAGCATCATGCGCCGGTTGAGGTCGGTCAGCTCCAGAATCATGCTGTCTTTGATGTAGCTGGCGTAATCCTTGAGGAACAGGACGCGACCATAATGACTTCCCATTTTGAAGTAGTCACGATGAAACTCCAAGCTGTCCGGGCAGATCGTGTCCTTGAGATTATGCCCGCGCTTCATGGCAGATTGCAGGTCGAACGGCAATGCCGCTTCGTCCGGACGGAAAAAGCCGCGCAGCACATCCAACCGTTCCGCAGCGTCCAGCTCGTTGGAGGACGAGTTGAGCCGCGAGAGCTTGGAAGATACCTCGCCCGTCACGCGAGAAAAGAATGTGCGCGCTTCGTCTACATTCTTTTTGTGAACGGAAACCGTGATGAACCGATCCTGTTCCACGCTGGCGGAGCTGCCGGAGATTTTGCCTTCCAGCATCCCGTTGAACTCGTCCACGAATCCGTCGAGGCTGTCTCCGCGCTGCGGAAGCAGGACGGTATCTTCAAACGCCTGCCGGTTGACCTGCTTGTTGCAGATCGTGAGCTTGGTGGTCGAGCCGCTGTCCAAAGCGTTCAGCAGTTCGCTGTAGCCGAGGAACATCGCGGTTTTGTCCTCTTTCGAGGCAATGGCATAGTTGATGTCCGAAAAGCGCAGCGTTCTGGAATATTTCGTGCCGAACTGAAAAATCCCATCCGCGAAGATTCGCTGGATGGGAATGACGTCCTGCACGCTGCGCGGGATTTTATATGCCGTTCGATCCTGCTTGATGGTGTTGTTGAGGGTTTTAATCAAGTGTCAGCACCTCCCGCATTGTACTGTTGTCCAATAAAAGCTCCGCGTACAGATTCTGTGGATGATATGACAGCGTTCGCGGGCAGAGGATCTCCGATCGGATGACCGCCAGCAGAAAGCGTTCGGCGGGCATGCCGTTGTAGGTAAAAAAGCCGCACATGGCAAACGGGAACGCCGCCAGCATGCACACCCAGCCGACCTCTGCCGCGCCGATGAGCGGTTTCAAGCCAAAATACGCGCCGACCGCCATGCCGATGGCGAGCAGCGCGAACACCATCTGCCGCAGGGATAAGCCGAACAGGATGCTCTCCTGATACCGCTGGATTTCTTTGTTGATTTTAACTTCGATGATGAATCCCTCCAATTTCTAAGTTTTTTGGATTGACCCTTGCATTTTTTCTTGTTCCAAGCTAACATGGCACAAACTTTCTAAAGGAGGTCGTGCCATGTTGATGATCGTATTTGGGGCAGGCTGCTTGCTTCTCTCCTTGCTGTTTCATGCCGCGTCGCTGCTGCACCTCGGTCTGCCGCTTTTGTATGCGCTGATCGTGCCGACGCTGTTTTCCGGCTGGTATTACAGCCACTACGCGCTGGCGAATGGGATCTGGTATGCGCTCATTGTCCTGGGACTGATTTCGTGGGCCGTGTCGCTGGTGCGGAAAGTCCACAGTATTATCCGATAACGTCTTTTACTTGAAATTATCTGCAAATTGGGTATAATGGAAGTAGAATTAAGAAGGGAGTTTGTGCCATGCTGGATATTCAAAAAATCAAAGACGGTGTGCAACTCGCTGCGCAGGAATACCCGATCAAGAAAGCAGAACTGTTCGGTTCCTATGCCAATGGCACGAACCGCCCAGACAGCGACGTGGATCTTCTGCTGGAATTCAAATCCCCGCGCATTTCTCTGCTCACACTGAGCGCGATCAAGTACCGACTGGAGGATATTCTGAAAACGGACGTTGATGTGATTCACGGTCCGCTGCCCTCAGACAGCATGATCGTGATCGACAGAAAGGTAGCGTTGTATGAATCGTAGAGACGGAATTATTCTTCAAAAGGTTTTGTCCGAGGTGAACATTGCCGCCGGTATGATGAAGGGGTGTTCCCTGACAGAGTTTCTTGATAATGAGATGCTCAAGCGCGCTGTCTGCATGACGGTAATCAACGTCGGTGAGCTAGTAAAGAATCTGACGGAGGAATGCCGCCTGTCGCATCCAGAGGTAGCATGGAAAGAAATCGCCGGATTCCGGGATATTGCCGCGCACAAATATCAAACGCTGCGCATGGAAGACGTTTACGAAACGGCTGTGACAGACTTCCCGGATTTGCAGCAAAAGATTACGAGAATTTTAGCTGAATAGCTCACAACCTCCATCCAGCTACGGATGGAGGTTTCTTATCCAAGTCCCATCAGTTCTCGGATGATCCGGTCGGACATTTTAATGGAGCCGACGAGTACCAGCATATTAAACACCAACTCGCCAATGTAGTTCCAGACGACCGTTGCCGGGGCAAGGTCTTCCGTTACGACGGGCGGGCTGGACGCGAATTGTGAAAAGATAATGCAGGCAAGCAAAATAACACAGCCCTCCAAGCAGATGGCGGCGTAGCTCTTGATGAACGCCATGCCAATGCTGCTGGAGGGCTGTCCTGCGAAGCTCGACAGCGGAATCGGCGCAATCGCCGTCGCCATATAGAGCTTAAAAAAGCGGCCGTAGACGGTCAAGATCATGACGAGCGACAGCACCCAGATGAACAGCGAACCGAGCAGCGTCACTGCCCAGAGCGGAATGCTCTCCAACAGTCCGACATCTTCAATCGTCGTTGCGATCTCGGCTGGCAGCGTGGATGCTTCCATTGCCGAAAGACCGGACGCGCCCATGATCGTCTGGATCGTGCCCTGCGCAATCGAGAACAGCGCCGTCATTAACTCCATGCCATAGGTGACGGCTGCCTGCGCCAGTACAAAACGAATAAAGCATTTGAATGCCACCTCCGGGCGTTTCAGCTCCGTAAAGCTGCCGCAGGTTTTCATCACGCCGATCACAAAGAACAGCACCAGAAGCGCATATGCGATTGCCTTCAGCGCGTCATTGATGCCCACGATTACATTCCAGATCCCGCCGCCCTTGAAGTTCTCCGGACTGGTGGTCAGCAACGTCCAGATTTCAGATAGTTTATCATTCCACGTTTCCAGCGAGGAATTGAGATTATCTATGATCCAGTTTCCACTTGAGATGGTATCACCTCCAGTTGTATCGGGGAGAGCTTTCACGCTCTCCCCATATTCTTATCAGCCGGTGATCAGCGTCAGGATCTCCTTGGTGAACGTAATGACGATACCGCCTGCGACGGTCAGGATGCCGTTCGCGCGCTGCGACGGATCGTGCGATTTGAGCGACAAACCGACCTGCAAAATGCCGAAGCCAAGCAAAATCAGGCCGACCGCGCGAATCAGAGAAAAGATAAAATCGCTCAGGTTATTGACAACGGCAAGCGGATCACCGTCCGCCGCGAACGCCGGGACAACAAAAACTGCCAGCATGAAAAACACGCTGGCGAAGATGGAATAGAGCCGTTTGGCTTTGGATTCAAACGTTTTCTTCAATGAAATTCCTCCTTCAATGGATGGATTGCTTCGGTACCGCCCACTCGAAGCAGCGGACGGCCAATGTAAACGGCCGGTTTGGTTCCATGATGAATGTAGGGCGCTGCGCCGCCGAGGCAACTGTGTGAGATCGCTGGATGGTGCATGAGATCATACTTTTCATCCATGACCGGACTTGCGCCGCGGATGAACAGCAGCGCATAGCGGTTGTCCAGCTTTCGCACCTCGTCCGGTGTCAGCAACTCGCGCCCGGACATCTGGAAGTTGGTCGAGTAAGAGCCGGATTTACCCTTCGTCTGTCCGTGCGTCTTGGTATCAATTGTGGCCTTGCCGAGCATTTCGGACACATATTTGTGCGTACTGGACTCGTTGCCGCCGAGATACAAAATGGTATCACAGTTACCGGGAATCGTCTCCCAGCTATCCTTATACAATTCTTTGATCTGTGCCATATTCTGAATGATCACGCTTGCCGAGATGGAACGCGAGCGCATGGTTGCAAGCTCGCGCGTGAATCCCGGCAGCGGCATGGCTGCAAACTCGTCCAGCACAAAGCGAACGTGGCGCGGCAGCGGGCCGTGGTGGATCTGGTCTGCGCTGTAATACAGGGCTTGAAACGCCTGCGCGTAAAGCAGGCTCACAAGGAAATTGAACGTGTTATCATTGTCGGGAATGACAGCGTAAAGCGCAACTTTCTTTTCACCCAGCGTGTAAAGGTCCATGTCGTCATGGTCGGTCAAGGCTTGAATCTGCGGCAGATTAAAGGGTGCGAGACGGACAGCCGTACTCACCAAAATCGATTTTGCAGTCTTGCCCGCGGCCAATTTGAAAACCTTATATTGCCGGACGGCAACGCTGTCCGGTTTTCTGCGCTCTATGGATTCAAAGAGCAAATCGAGTGGGGACACATGCCCTTCATCTTCCTCGCGCACCTCGGCATATTCCAGCACGCGCATGACCATAGAGAAGTTCTGCTCGTACTCCGGGGCTTCCTGAAACAGCATGAGGATGATCGCCTGCAGGAGTGCGGTTTCGGCTTTGGTCCAGAACGGATCGGACTCGTGGCTGCCCTTCGGTGTGGTGGACTGGATCAGGTTGTTGACCAGCTTCAGCACGTCCTTTTCGTCGCGCAGATAGCGGAACGGATTGTAGCCGTCCGACTGTTCCAGATTCACAAGGTTCAGAACGCGCACGTCGTAGCCCTGCTCTTTGAGGTAGCCGCCCGTGGCAAGCAGCACTTCAGATTTGGGGTCTGTTATGACATAATTGGTGTTTGCGGTCAGGATATTCGGCAGCACAAAACTGCGTGTTTTGGCTGCGCCGCTGCCGCCGATGACCAGCACGTTTAGAGAGCGGCGGTGTTTGTGCGTATCCAAACCGAGCCGGACGTGCTGGGTCAGCGGGATGCTGTCCTTCTGCGCGAACTGCGCATTGACGGATGCGGGTGTGGCCCACGCCGCAGAGCCGTGTTCCTCGCCGTCGCGGGTTCGACCCTGATTTATCCGATAAAGCAAAACTGCCATGCCATAAGCGGCAAGGCAGATGAGAATTGTGGGCAGGCTTTTGTCTGTCCATATGATATTCGTCGGCTGCTCCAGTGCGCTGGTCAGATTCCGCAGCAGCTCCGGCAGTCCGCCGCCAAGAGACTGCGCCAGCAGGAGGGCAAGCCAGACAACAGGAACAATTCCTATAAGATAAAACAGGGTGTCGTTTGATTTTCGGATAGGCATCACCTCGAAAATATCTGCAACTAAAATCAGTTGCAAAATTGTTTTGACTGTGCTATACTGATCATAGAAATGAGGGATAGACTTGGGTCAGAAAGAGAAACTAATCAAAAGATTAAAAACCAAGCCGCGTGATTTTACATTTGATGAAGCCGAAACATTGCTGGGGTATTTGACATACTCTCGCTCCAACAAAGGAAAGACGAGCGGTTCGCGCGTCATGTTTACCAGCGAACAGCATGCGCCGATCTTGCTGCACAAGCCGCATCCGCGGAAAGAGCTTTTGGAGTATCAAGTCAAGCAACTGCTTGAGGTGCTGGAACAGGAGGGATTGATTTGAACAATACAATGCAATATAAGGGGTATGTCGGAAGCGTTGAATTTTCTGAGGCCGATGGTTTGTTTTTCGGAAAGGTACTCGGTATCCGTGCATTGATCTCCTATGAGGGGACGAATGCCGCCGAGCTTGTGGCTGATTTTCATGGCGCGGTAGACGATTATCTGTCGCTGTGCGAAGCAGAGAACAGCGAGCCGGAAAAAGCCTATAAGGGCAGCTTTAACATCCGGGTATCACCGGAGCTGCACAAGCAGGCTGCGATTTGCGCAATGGCGCAGCAGGTCAGCTTGAATACGCTGGTCGAGGATGCTCTGCGGGAGTACGTTGCGGAGCGAAAAGAAGCTGTATAATAAGTCGATGGCGCTGACGAACCATACTGTCAGCGCCATTTTTATATCCCGTTATCTTTCAAAGCCGGTACTCCGTTTCAGATGCGTTTGCTCTGGCAGTCCTTTCTCCATGAACCGTTCCATGAGCACTTTTTTCTTTTCATAGCCGGTGAGAATGGAATCCACGAACGCGATGCTGTCGTCCTTGGCGTACAGCTCTGCAATTTCTTCCCGGCTGGGCAGCAGCTCCATACGGACACGGCTGCGGTCGGTAACGAGTTTAAGCAGTTCCGTTTCGGTCTTACGGAAGCTGTTGACCGTGATCTCTGTGCAGTCACTGCGCTCCGGCAGGCGCGGGGCGTCCCAGAACATCGAATTGCCGGAATCGAAGATCGGAGCCATCCGCACAAATTTCAATGTCTGGCTGTCGCGGAGGATACCAAAGTTGTTGAGATGCCGGTCCGTATTCGTCAGCACGAAATCTGTGAGGACCTGATATTCGAGGAATCCGCGCACTTCCTGCTCTGACAGACCATGCTCTGCGCAGACATAAATGAAATGCTCATAAGTGGAAACAGCATTGTCCTTTTTCTCGGAATCTACAACGTCAATCGCCGGAATGAATTCCAGCGTTTCCGACGCGAAGTCCTCACAGATGCAGCCGTACTGCTCGCTTGCGCTGCCGGTGAGCTTGACCGGGAGGTAGTGCACATGGTTTGCAAAGCCCTGCTTCTCATGCAGCATGGATGCCAGCACTTCATTGAGACTTTGCTGGGAATTTGCGCCGCGGTTGCCTTTGAGCAGGCAGCGCGTATCGTCGACGATC
>OMFJ01000858.1_pt1 | contig 12334 bp, 12 predicted proteins | sample 1674351 | NCBI WGS metagenome assembly OMFJ01 (sample SAMEA103958164, study PRJEB25191) | human gut metagenome | biome: human-associated habitat [ENVO:00009003]; feature: intestine environment [ENVO:2100002]; material: feces | place: Germany | collected 2013/2015
TGCAATCTTTTTTTACTTCAGACCACATATATCCGGCAGCCGCGTTACAGCCATGTTCATCCATAGCCACTCCCACTTCCTTAACATAAGGTTCATATATCAAAACAGTCTTTCCGTCATTCCCTTCAATAATAAGCCTTTCATTTTCCATCGATGCAAAATGAGAACCGGACAATGCTTTCATATATATGTCTTCAAATTCAAGATCCGGACAAGCCATCATAGTACTGATAAGTTGCGGGAAAGAAATTGCAGAACTGTTCTCGTTGTCTGCAACAAATCCGCCATTAATAAGATTACAACCGGCATTGCCGTGTATTCTCTTTTCAGAAAGATTGAACTCAATAAACGGCTGTTTCTCCATACCTTCGGGAATGGACTGACCACCGGCTTCGGAAATAATCCACTTACCACTCAAATCTGATAGTTTCACTGTAGGAGCTTTCTTTTGTAATACAATAATAGGACGATTGGATGAACCGCACAAAGCGATGTTCTCCTTACCTAACTTTTTATACTTCTTCACTTGTCCCAAAGCAGACAACACGTTTTGTTCCAGCGTCATATCCGGACAAGCCATACGCGTACTTGCCATAGCTCCGAGATCAATTGTACCGGGTTTAGCGTTCACATCGAACGAACCCATCATACGATTACAACCGCTGTTACCGAATACTTTTCCGGTATTCGTATCAAAACCGATAAAAGGGAATTCCTGATTGGGAGCAGGCACTACGGCAGCGCCGTTTATTTCAATAATATTCCATTCACCATTGATGGAAGATAATGTCGCAGCATCTTTGGAAGAGCGACAAGATGACAGAGCTATCAAAGCTCCTGCCATACAAAGAGAAACTATTACTTTCTTCATTGTTATTCGTTGTTTAAGTTAATTTATTCAAGGGGCAAATATATAGAAAATAACCCAAATGCAAGTAATTTGTTTAATATTTGAAGCATTTACCTCAAAGTATTTAGCAGGATTTTAATGTTTATCTAAGAATTAACCCTTATATTTGCTCTCCGTATTTTTTATAAACCTAATATAATACCAGTTTCCAACAAAGTCAAGTTTAATTTTATTTCAAAATAGTTTGTACAGTTGTTGATTTGTCGCATTTTTAAACTTTTACAATGGATGATATATCTCTTTTCCGTAGCGAGAAAGAATATATTCTTCGATTTCTTTTGCATCAGATGCAAAGGAAATAAAATCGTCTTTAACTTCAGGATTGTCTCCTGACATAATAGGCACAATGATATGAAACTTATTCTTATAATACTCTATGTATTTATTCCATACTTGCCAAGGGCACTGGAAGCCATGTATCAGAATGATTTTACTTTTACTTGTATCACCAAATTCAAGAATCTTCATATCATAAAACCTCCGTAAGCTTCAAATCTTCTGTTACTTTCAATCTCTCTACAAGACTGAAAGTTTGGCTTCTTTATACTTTTTTGAATTCGTACATCCTATATAGCGATTTAGCAATCTTTCCAGCAAACAGATTTTTGTATACGTTTTTCTCTATCCCCTGCAATTCATCAATAACTACCTCCGATCTGCATTTCTATGTGCGTATGCTCCGCTAAGGTGGAACATACAGCCGATCCATCTGTGATGCCAGCCTCCTTTCCTCATATTTGACAGTTTTATGACTTGTCAGGGTCATCTGGTAACTGCATTGCTTCCACAAACATCGTAAGAGCAGTGCGGATTCCCAGATAAAATCCATTCTTTTCTGCGGTATAAGCTGTCGAATATACGATTTCCTTAATACACTCCAGCTCTTCTGCTGTCATGGATTCTTTCAATGGCTCTATGGCTTTCTTAACTTCTGCATCGAATTTACTCCCCAGCTTTATGCTGTCATCCTCGTAGTTAATCACATAGTCATAGATTTTTGATAACAAATCCTTCATGGTAACGTGCCTCCTTTCCTGCCACATCAGGGCATAATAATAGAGCAGTTTAACGACAACATACTCAGGTCAAATAGAAAAGACACCAAGATTTCTCCTGATGCCTTTGATACCCATATATAGAGGGGGTGGGGTTCCGAACTAAGAATTGCTTTTAAGGTTTGATACGTGCTTAGTTCCCAAAATATATATTTTTTTGCCTATACTGGCGGCTGTAACATTCTGTTACATTTTTCAATAACATAAATAAAAGCCCAAGCAATAGGTCTCCCTATCACTTAGGCTCTTATGTACGCTATCTATAAAATATAAATTGTTTCATCTCCACAAATATTACGAATTTTTAATCTCAAAGGCTTTTCATGACAACTGATGCGTCCATTCCAAAATTCTTTTGTTTTTTCACCATTTTTAATAACATATCCATTTTTGTCGATTTTTATTTCCGAGTCTGAATGCCACTCACCATTATCAGAAGTGCAGTCAAGGCTCAAAAACTCAATAAGCTCTAAACCATCCTCACTGATTTGAATTGGCTTGTAGAACTGTCCATTAAGTTTGGAACATATACTGGTACAACACCTAATTTGCTATCTGATATTGCCCCCTCCCAAAACGAATCTAATAGTTTTTCCTTCTGAAGTCCAGGTATCAGCTTTGTTATTTTATCCATAGTTTGAACCGGATTTCTATATAATTGAACTCCATCCTTAACTTCCAAGATATCAAACTCCGCATTATCTCCCAGTAATCTATCTCTCGTTGTTTGAATAGAATTAATTCCTATATCAGAATGAACAAATTTTCTTTCCAATTTACATGCAACTGCAGCAACTACTCCACTTCCTCCAAAAAAATCTGCAACTCTATCTCCTTTGTTTGATGCTGCTTTTATTGCTTTTTCAATTAACGCCTCAGGTTTCTGAGTTGCATAATCCAGTCGTTCTTTCGAAAATAGATTGATTATGGATATCTCCCAGACATCCTCTGGGTACTTGCCATCCTCATTAGGCTTAATCACAGTCTTTTGTACCTGTTCCGGCTGAGGAGTCCGTATCCAGAATAAGACTTCCATTCTGATTGGGTTCTCCGTAATAATCAAGCTGTAGATAATAGCATTCATCTTCCATCGTCTGCATAACAGGGTAATCAATGCTCGTACCATCAATCGAAAGCCAATCAATTAAATCAGGATTGACCTCATACAGTTCCTTGTATTTAGGTAAGATACCCAGTGCCTTGTTACATTCTTTTTCAGTCGGAAAGTCTTTATAAATATCTGCTAAAAATGCAGCTATTCCTGCTACGGGAAGTCCGTTTTCATCATATTTCATTGCATACTGTGTAGACGTATTCGATTCTCCTCGTATGTCTTGTAATTCTTTTTGCGTGTTTCTGCTACTCTCATTCTGACACAGATAGAAGATGCCATATCCAAGAAGCCCCGCCACAGAAAAAACAAATATCACCGCTAATAAAAGTTGCAGAGTCAGGCATTTCCATTCCCATACACGCCTTCTGCTTTGATTCCGTCTGTGTCTTTTCTTTCGCCTCTTCCGCAGCGTACACTCCCTGTTGTGTTTTCTTTGAAGAAAAGACGGACATACATGCCCGCCTTCTCCATGGTTATTTTCTCGTTTCATTTTTTAACTATCGTTTCTATGAATTCAAATTTTCTCTGCGTTTCTTTACGGTAATAATCAATCCCGTTCCGGAAAGAATTGATAGTATAAACAGCCATACAATCGGTGTGTTGTCCCCGGTTTTAGGTACATCATCCTTCTTATCAGTTCCACTCGATGGCCTGTTATCAGAGGTATTTGCTTTGATGGTAAATGTGGTGCTTGCAGAACCATCCGTCCAAAGGATTTCAACTGTATGGGTTCCTGCCGAAAGTGTATTCAGGTAGGAAGCTTTCAGTGTGATAATGGTAGAGCCTTCCTTTGCAGTGTAGTTGCTCTTGTCTATCAAATTTCCGTCCACCTTAACTCCGGTAAACTTGGAGAAGTCTCCGTTACCCCGGATGGTGATATTACCATCACTGTCATGCGTCCAACTACTGTTTGCTCCATTAATAATCTGATAGGTGTTATTCGGTGTGTCAGGATTATCGGAACCGCCCGCATCCTGTACGGTCAATGTTGCGGAATTACTCTCTACGTTTCCTGCGCTGTTTGAAACAACACACTTATACTTAAATCCGTTGCAGCTTATATTGACTGTGGATGTGGTATAGCTTGTTGCGGTTGCACCCGCAATGTTTATCCAGCCATTTCCATCATTTCTGTTAATTTTCCACTGATAGGTAAGATTATCTCCGCTTGCTGCTATAGTAAAGGTTGCAGTCTCACCTACCTTTACTGTCGCATTGCCAGGCTGTGTGGTTATGCTTGGTGCAGTCTCATCCGGCACATCTGGTGTCTGGCTTTCCTGCTTAAAGTTAACTTCTATGGTGTGATTTGAATTTACCTCACTAAAGGTATAGCTTGTGGTTGCTGTCACTTCCAAACCGTCCACCTTTAAGGTATCAATCACATATCCGGATGACAGACTAATCGTAAATGTCTGACTGCCTCCTGCTGCAACCCTGACAGCTCCGCTAGGACTAATACTTCCGTTTGCTCCGGCTGTGGCTGTGATGGTGTACCCTGTCACAGGGATAGCTTCATAATTTGCTTTCACGCTTACTGCTTCTGCAGGCATGGTGAAGGTAGTTGTTTCACTCGTACTGCTTGCAAGTGTAATCGTTCCGCTTACTACTTCCCATTCCTTAAACTGCTGTCCACTTGGTGCTGCACCCGCTGTAATCGTTACTGTCTCGCCCTGTGCATATTGCCCGGTGCCGCTTCCATTCGTTACATTCACAGTATATTTCGCTACCGGAATCTGAATGGTATAGGTAAATGTCTCTACACTACTATCCTGCATACCGTTCTTTACAGCGATTGCCTTGATGGTAGTTGTAATGCTTTGTCCTTCTATTCCTGTCACCAAAATCGGTGCTGTGTACTGCTTAGTGGTTCCGCCAGTTATTGTTGGTTCGCTTCCATCGGTTGTATAGTAAATCGTTGCTCCCTCTGTAGAAGAAGTAAGTGCTACCGACTGATTCTCTGAATAAGTTCCGGCTGTCGGATTTGCTGTCGGTGCTCCAACAATGCCTGCCGCACTTATGGTAATAGTAATGGTCGTAGTTAGTGAAACTCCGTTAGCATCAATACTGTCTGGACAATCTACCGTACCATTCAAGGTTACGGTCTGCTGGGTTAATACAGCAGGGTCATAGCTTCCGCTTGCCGGTGTGGTTGTATTCCATGTGACAGGAGCACTGCTTTCCGTATTACCCTCTGTAACAATATTTACCTGATCCGGCAAATTCATGACACTATAAGCGGTTCCATTCGCTACGGTTATCGCCTGTGGTGCAGTGATACTTGTCAATTTATCCTTTGCTGTGGCAGGAAAAGCATATGTTACTGTAAGCGTTCCGTCAGTATTCTTATTAACACTTGTTGCAGTATTACCATTTATGGTAGCTGTCGTGGAATTAACAAATTTGTATCCTGTATCTGCTGTAAGTGTAATGCTTGCCGTGTAGCTTGTATGATATCCTGCTGTAGTATCACTTGGTGTCCATGTAATCTGTGGTGTGGTACTGCTTACACCTGTGGTTGCACAGGCTGCAGATGTATCTAAGGTAGTATTTGCTGTCGGAGTATCAATACCTGTAATTTCTACAGATGTGATCCTTAATATTTCGGTTGCCCCTACCGCATAAATCAAATTTTCCGTGCTGTCTGTAGTTTCCAGCCAGATTTTGCAGTCGGATAAATTTATATCTGACGACAAACTAAGTGCTGACTTGATAGCCGAAGCATTTACCGTTTCTGATGTATCAATCTTTTTACTGTAATGCCAATCGTTTGTTCCATCATTGCCCTGCACTACAAGTGACACGGGTTGTGATGCATCACCCCTCACCACCTTAATATCACCTGTTGTGGTGTTATATGTTACTGTACCAATATTCTTACCTGTTCCGTCAAGTCTTAAAGTCATCGCCTTACCCAATGCGATTGTTCCTAACTTTGCTTGATCAGATGATGCTGCTGTCGCAGCAGATGCGAAGAGAACAGATGACAGATTCAGATTGGAAGCGGGCTGAACAGCTAAATCGTAGTCAACATAGCGGTTGCCGACAATCAGGCCCGGAATACCTACCAACGCAATGCTAACATCATCAGCGTAAGGCGAGCGCGACCAGAACCAAAAATCGTAGCTCGAAGAATAGCTGCCCCAGTAACTATACATGGCAAGTACTGTACTGTCACTGGTTCCTGCCAACAGTTTTGTATCCTCAAACTTTCCCTGTAATGCATACAGCTTGTCTGTGGTGGTATAGGTCACATTACTGTTCTTCGTGTCCTTCGTTTTCACTGTGGTAGCATTCATCAAGCCCTGCTCGGCTGTGGTGAAATAGTTTGTATTCGTAGCCATACCCTGCAATGCCACTCGAAGTTCACTTGCTCCGTAGTGGTTTGCATATACTTCTGATGGATTACTTGCATATACACCAAAACTTGAAGCAAAAGACTTATTGTCATAGCTTGAATTAAACTTCTGCCCTGTTGCTATGGGGCTTGTGGCAAAGATGATGGTATTATCCCCTGATACACCCTTATCCTCTCCTAAGATATACCATTCCTGTGCTGTTATTCCATCTGATTTTTTACCAAATACAATCATTCCATAATTTTCTGCAGTTCCATCTGCATTCGGGGCAAATGTATTATCCATCAACTGTGTCTTTGTGGCATAGGCTGACACACTTGGTTCCGTTCCCGAACCGGATGCTGCCTGCACCTTATTTGCTCCGCCTGACATAGCAGGAACCAGTCCTGCTATCATGGCAAAGGTAAGAACAAACGCCATTCCTTTCTTAAAATTATGCTTTAATCTTCTCATCTGAATCCTCCTTTGTTTTTGTAAATATAGTATTAAAATAGATACGTTTTCTTAATTTCCATGTATGACCATGCTTTAAATTCAAATCAAATGATCCCCCCTTATCAGACAGAAAAAGCACCACTAAATACATACATCTTATCCATGTACATATTTATTGATGCTTTTATCCGTTTCCTTTTATGAATATGAACAGTCGAAAAAAAGGCGCAGTCAGAGTGCTGTGCTGTGCTGTGCTGTGCTGTGCTGTGCTGTTAAGATTATCTCTCTGACCGCCATGCCTGTCTACCTCCGTTGCAATATTTCTATAATAATTAGAATAGCAAAAATGTCAGGATTTATCAATCATTTAAATCTGATATTATAGTAATATTGGCTGGACATCATTTCTAAAGAAGCGGAGTATTACCTCATCTCTTTGTCAAATGTTCTTCTATTGTTTTGTCTAAACTTTCCAACATCTTTCTGCAATCGGGCAAGTTTCTCTGACATCATTTCTGTCTTATTCATTGGTGTTTCTGCATTGTCATTGGATTTCTTCCAGTCATCAACTTCCTGCTGATACTCTGCATATGCATTTTGAGATTCCTTGTAGCTTAGATAAAATTCATTCATGTTCTCAAATCCGTAGTTACGAACCATATTTGAAAGTCCTATCTTCAATCGATTGATATAATCAGTCTTTTCATCAATCTTTCTCTGTAATTCAGCTTTTCTTGTAAGCTTTGCCAATCCCTTCAAATCAGATAATTCAATCTCAAGATTACCCCGTTGCTGTTCAGCCTGAAAGATAAGATTATTCTGATTATCAAGCTCTGCTTTTATTTTTTTAAGCTTTGGATATGTGGCTGCCTCTGGTGTCATTACAGGCTTGTCTGGTTTTGTAACATTAACTTCCTTGATTGTTTCTTCTTGCGTTGTTATTTTATTCTCAACTTTTGTAGATTCTTCAATAGCAGAAGTATTATCTGTGTTATCTACCACTATATTGCTTGCAAAATCTGTTTTTTCGGCATTTGTAACATCTGTATGCAGTATCTTATTCCGAATAGCTCTGGCTGCTTCAAGCACCTTCGATATCAGCAGTACCAGTTCCGTAATCGCCATATTAAGTATCAATGCTAATCGTTGAGGTTTGTTCCCATATATTTCAATCGACCTTTTTATCGGTTCTGTGATATGTTCCCTTTTTATCTGTAAAATATCATCCATAGGAACATTGCTTATGATTGCCCTGTCAACCTCCCGATTCCAGTCCATCCGCAACTTATTATCCTGCTCAATCTGTTCTGCCTTTGGATTATTCCTACCAATCTTCTTGGTAGCAAGATATGGACCATTGCGGTCAAATACTGTTAATCTGTCTTTTTCGTCCGTTACCCAATGGTTTATCATTCTGGTATAGAATAGTTTTACCTCATCCAGAAAATCTTCCTGCTTGAACCTCGTATTCTTTGAGGTAAACAGCTTCTTCTCATAAACCTCGCCTTTCCCTATAACCTTACATCTTTTGCGGATATTGCCAGCTTCATCAAGGATTTCTTTCTTAGTCCTTACATGATTACCATGCTCATCATAGAACATATTTCTTGTGGCAATCTTTATAACAGGCTCCGCTAATAACTGCCTTTCGGAAAAGATAAGATGGATATGGAAATTTGTCATACGCTTATTGTGGTGAAGTGCTGCAACACATTCCACACCATACTTTTCTTTGAATTTATCCGTAAACGATTTTAGCAGCATATCGGGCATTCCCTGTTCATAAAGTGATTCAGGCAGGGCAATGATAAGTTCTCTTGCCTCGATACAATTTCCCTCAACACCGCTTTTCTTAAATTCCTGCTGGCTGCATCGTGCAAGTTCTGTCCAGTAACTTCTTTCCGTAGTTTCATAGACAGCATACAGATGTTCCTGCTTTGCATGGCTTGATATATAGGTTATTCTTCCCCGGACATTCGACAGCTTGGTCATCTGTATAAATGAATGTCTTGTTGTCAATGTGCTTTCTTCTCCTTCCTCTGCTAGTGGGAATGGAGTACGAACAGACAATATAAGTGGTATTGTTGTTGGCTTATTGCCGTATCCGGCATAACCAAATGCGACAGCATTTGTATAAGTCACGCCTGCGTGGCTTTGCTCCCTGCAAGGGCGAAATACGCTGAGCATAAACCGCAGGTTTGTGCGAGGGGGTATTTCGCTCTCAAACGCCGAGGGCTTTGATATCTTGTGATTTTCCTGTCCTTCCATTCCAATAATTGGTTGTTGCATATCAGAAGAAGCACATGTTATAATCCTCTTGCGTGTAGGTATATCATGGCTTCGGTCTGATATATCAGAGGCGGTTTCATTAGAAGCCGCCTCTCTTAAGTTGTCACTTTTCTTGTGACCGGTTTTACGCTGCTCTTATCTCTCAAGTCTCTACCTTCGTTTACTTCCATGAACTTTTCAAGCATATCCGTTTTTATAAGAACTTTTCTTCCGACATTTAGAACAGGAAGCTTTTCCCACTCAACAAGTTTTCTCAGAGTGTTTCTTCCAATTCCTGTATAGTCGGCAGCATCTTCTATAGATAGAGCTATCTTTCTTTCCGTCATTTAACCGCCTCCTTTATAATTGCATTATGCAATTTATTTTTTCTGTCAGTATATCGCATTTATATTTTATTGTCAAGCGTTACGAAATTGTAAAGATGATTATAGTATTGCATATTGCAATTTTAATTTTTATATGATATAGTATGAACATACCGAAAGGAATAATCAAAAAGGAGGCAGACAACATGAAGGATAAGGAACTTCGCCGGATTATCGGCGAGAGGGCTAAAAGCCGAAGAACAGAATTAAACCTTACACAACCTTATGTTGCAGACAAGATGGGAGTCACCGCTTCCACCATACAGCGTTATGAAGCCGGAACAATCGACAATACCAAGAAGATGGTACTGGAAGGACTTTCCGAAGCACTTCATGTATCTGTGGAATGGCTCAAAGGTGAAACTGACAGCTACGAAACAGATATAACAGATAAGAAAGAACTTCTTATAAAAGACGCAATGACAGGTATTATCGAAAACCTTCCAACAAACCTTGATAACGCAGAAGGAGATTTTGCCAAGAACCTGTTGCTGGCAGTATTAAACGAATACAAGCTCTTTGCTGATTCATTTACCAATGCCTGCAATAATTTCAAGGGAAATACAGAATATGCAGATGTAGCAGCAAAGATGGGGTTTGAATCCAATCAGGAATATAACGAAATAATGTTTCTGAGAGAGATTACTCACTCAGTAAACGCATTCAATGATATAGCTGACATCATAAGAACATATTCCAAGAATCCGGATGTGGCGGCACAGAGACTATCCAATCTCCTAGAAGATAATTCCGATTCGGTATAGAACGACAACCGGAGTTATGATACAATGAGCACAAGCGAGTCAAGCTGTTTACAGATTTGACGAGCGGCGAATTGGCTTATGGACTTGTCCATAAGATGCCTACACGCAAGAAGCATTTCATCAGTTCCGATTGTCTGATATCGAAAGGAGACACACGATTATGGCAAAAGGATCTGTAAGAAAAAAAGGAAAGAAATGGTACTACCGCTTCTATGTAGAAGATCAAAGCGGCAATCTGGTTCAGAAAGAATACGCTGGAACAGAAAGCAAGAGTGAAACGGAAAAACTGCTCCGTCAGGCAATGGATGATTATGATAATAAAAAGTTTGTTGCTAAGACAGATAATCTCACTGTAGGTGATTTACTTAATTTATGGTCTGAGGAAGAACTAAAGACAGGGACATTAAGCAATGGAACTGTTGAAAACTATCTCGGTGCAATAAGGGTTATCAAGAAACATCCTATTGCTGACAGAAAGTTAAAAAATGTTACTGCGGAACATTTACAGTCATTCTTTGATTTACTGACATTTGGTGGCGAATATCCGGATGGAACTGTCAAAAAGGGATACAGCAAGGATTATATCCATTCATTTTCTGCTGTATTACAGCAGGCTTTCCGATTTGCAGTATTTCCAAAGCAGTTTATTACTTTCATTCCAATGCAGTATATCAAGCTGAAAAAACAGGCGGAGGATGTGGATTTATTTTCGGATGATGACATTGAAGAAGGTGTTCAGCCAATTTCACACGAAGATTACCAGAGGTTAATAAAATACCTTGAAGAAAAGAATCCCCCAGCAATACTGCCAATTCAGATAGCATATTACGCAGGGCTTCGCATCGGTGAGGTTTGTGGTCTTACATGGCAGGATATTAATCTTGAGGAACAATACCTGACTATCAAGAGAAGTATCCGTTATGATGGAGCTAGACACAAGAACATCATTGGACCTACCAAACGAAAAAAAGTAAGAATTGTTGATTTCGGAGATACGCTAGCAGGCATACTGAAAGAAGCAAGAAAAGAACAGCTTAAAAACCGGATGCAGTATGGTGAACTCTATCACCGCAATTACTACAAAGAAGTACAGGACAAAAACAGAGTGTATTATGAATATTATCATCTGGATGGAACACAGGATGTTCCTGAAGAATATAAGGAAATATCGTTTGTCTGCTTAAGACCTGATGGTTGCCTTGAATTACCAAGTACACTCGGCATTGTGTGCCGGTCAGTTTCCAACAGGCTTGATGGATTTGAAGGATTTCATTTTCATCAGTTGCGACACACCTACACAAGCAACCTGCTTTCAAACGGAGCTGCTCCAAAGGATGTTCAGGAACTGTTAGGACACTCAGATGTCAGTACCACAATGAATGTCTATGCTCACTCCACCAGAAAAGCTAAGCGAGATTCGGCAAGGCTTCTCGACAAAGTGGCAGGCAATGACTAAAAAGAAATTTCCCTTATTTCCCTCACGATTATCTCACAAGGGCAAAAATAAGGGAAAATACATATCATTTCATCATACAAGGCTCTGCATGCCTTGAAAAACACGGAAAGTTCAGGAAATCTCTCCACAAATTCCGATTTTCCAGTTTCAAAAACTTGAAGTTTGCAACCTCTTCCATAACTATAACTACATTATTTCGACTTTAGTTCATAGTAAATATAAAAGCCATCCTCTCTTCTTTCGCTTTTAAATTTTGAGCTTAAATCTGACTCTGGAACAAATGCATATCCAGCATTCGCACTTTGCGGGCATTCAGGGCAATAGTACGATACAAAAAAGCCATCATTATACCACTCTATTTGTGGTGTATAAATCTCTTTATAACCATAAAACACTCTGCTATACACATTGTCATACTCTAAAGCATAATGCATATATCCACTTGAATTTCCGAATATATCTTGGTCGCCACCATCCTGATATATAACATATTGACCATCGGGGCTTTCTAAATAACGTGCCCCACGATATATCTTCTTATCGTTCATACTGACTATTATACTTATTAAAGTTATTACAATCACCATCCA
>OMFJ01000868.1_pt1 | contig 12216 bp, 10 predicted proteins | sample 1674351 | NCBI WGS metagenome assembly OMFJ01 (sample SAMEA103958164, study PRJEB25191) | human gut metagenome | biome: human-associated habitat [ENVO:00009003]; feature: intestine environment [ENVO:2100002]; material: feces | place: Germany | collected 2013/2015
TATCTCTCGATGTGTCGGCAGTTATTTTCATTGCCCTTCTTTTCGGGCATTTTGGTGTTATCATTCCTAAAGAATTAGGAAACTTCGGCTTGGTGCTCTTCATTTTTACCATCGGTATTCAGGCAGGGCCCGGATTCTTCGATTCTTTCCGTAGCAAAGGAAAGACGCTTATTCTCATCACTATGCTTATTATTTGCGCCGCCTGTCTTACCGCAGTCGGACTGAAATATGCATTTGATATCGATACACCGAGTGTTGTCGGTCTGATTGCCGGAGCGCTGACTAGTACGCCGGGTTTGGCTGTTGCCATCGACAGTACCAATTCTCCTCTGGCATCCATTGCTTACGGTATCGCATATCCGTTTGGAGTGATCGGCGTGATTCTGTTTGTCAAGCTGTTGCCTAAAATCATGCGGGTGGATTTAGATAAAGAAGCCCGTCGCCTGGAGATAGAACGTCGCGGACAATTCCCGGAATTGACTACTTGTATTTATCGCGTCACTAATGCGAATGTGTTCGATCGCAGCTTGGTGCAAATTAATGCGCGTGGTATGACAGGTGCTGTCATTTCACGTCTGAAACACAATGATGAAATATCCATTCCTACCGCCCATACGGTGTTGCATGAAGGAGACTACATACAAGCCGTAGGCAGCGAAGAGTCACTGGATCAACTGGCTGTGTTGGTAGGCAATAGAGAAGAAGGTGAACTGCCTTTGGATAAAACACAGGAAATAGAATCTTTGTTGTTGACTAAAAAAGACATGATAAACAAACAGCTGGGTGATTTGAACTTACAGAAAAACTTTGGTTGTACAGTGACTCGTGTTCGTCGAAGCGGTATTGATTTATCTCCGTCTCCCGATCTAGCCTTGAAGTTTGGTGATAAACTGATGGTAGTCGGTGAGAAAGAAGGACTTAAAGGAGTAGCCCGCCTGTTGGGAAACAATGCGAAGAAACTATCTGATACGGACTTTTTCCCCATTGCAATGGGTATTGTATTGGGCGTGTTGTTCGGCAAAATAAATATCTCTTTCTCTGATAGCCTGTCATTCTCACCGGGACTGACCGGGGGAGTTTTGATGGTAGCTCTTGTGTTGAGTGCGATAGGTAAGACAGGACCCATTATCTGGTCTATGTCCGGACCTGCCAACCAGTTGTTGCGCCAGTTAGGTCTGCTTCTTTTCCTTGCCGAAGTAGGAACTTCCGCCGGAAAGAACCTCGTAGCCACTTTCCAGGAAAGCGGATTATTGATGTTCGGAGTAGGAGCTGCCATCACATTGGTGCCGATGCTTGTTGCTGCTATTGTCGGACATTTCGTATTTAAAATCAGTCTGCTCGATTTGCTGGGAACTATTACGGGAGGGATGACAAGTACTCCGGGACTCGCTGCCGCCGACTCGATGGTGGATAGCAATATTCCGAGCGTAGCTTACGCAACTGTTTATCCGATTGCCATGGTATTTCTGATTCTGTTTATTCAAATCATAGCTTCGGCAGTATATTAACAGAATTTTGTATAATCATTGATTGTTAAATAAATAGTTCGTATCTTTGCCGCCTCAAAGAAAAAATGAGGTGAAACGATTGTTATTGAATATTACACGCTACTTCTTGCCGATACTGTTTGTATCGTATCTGGTAAGCTTTACATTCTTTGCCCACGTGCATGTGGTCAATGGCGTGACAATCGTCCATTCACACCCGTTTAAGAAAGGGGCGGCACATAAACATTCTACAGTTGAACTGCAACTGATTCATTTTCTGTCTCACTTAACGGCAGACGGTGCGGCTGTTGTTTTTGCTCTTTCCCTTTTTATTCCTTTCTTATTATGCTTGTTGCCCGGACGTTCGCAACACACTCACTATCACTGTCCGTATCATGGGGTAGTGGGACTTAGGGCACCCCCGGTTATTCGTTTTTCTGTTCTTTAAATGATGATACCGTACCTTGCATGAGGTAGGGCATTATCTGTCTATCCATGTGAATACTTATCGAAAACGAATAACAAACGAAAAATGAAGAAATACATCTTTTCGCTTGTCTGCTTGTGCTGCACATTGTTGCCTGCCCTCGAAGGACAAGCTCATGAATATCCTAATCATCCCGAATTACGTAAGTCAGATGCCAATATCGTTGGCCATATTCTTGATAAAAATACAAAAGAGCATTTACCCTATATTACAGTCGCCTTGAAAGGTACGACCATCGGAACTGTGACCGATGCTACCGGGCATTATTTTTTGAAGAATCTTCCCGAAGGTAATTTTGTGCTGGAGGTCAGTTCGGTGGGATATAAAACCGTCAGACGGAATGTGACGCTGAAGAAAGGGCGTACATTGGAAGAAGATTTCGAGATAGAAGAAGATGCGGTTGCTTTGGATGGCGTAGTCGTATCTGCCAATCGTAATGAAACCACCCGCCGTCTGGCTCCGACACTGGTGAATGTAGTAGATTTGAAAATCTTTGAGAATACCAATTCTACGACTTTGGCGCAAGGCTTGAGCTTTCAGCCGGGTGTTCGTGTAGAGTCCAATTGTCAGAATTGCGGTTTCCAGCAAGTGCGTATCAATGGACTGGATGGCCCTTATACGCAAATCCTGCTCGATTCCCGTCCCATTTTTAGTGCGCTTTCCGGTGTGTATGGTATCGAACAGATTCCTGCCAGCATGATAGAACGTGTGGAAGTGATGCGTGGAGGCGGCTCGGCACTGTTCGGCTCATCTGCCATTGCCGGTACAATCAATATCATCACCAAAGAACCGATGCGCAACTCTGGTATGTTATCTCATACGATTACGGGAATTGGCGATGGCGACGTTTTCGACAACAGTACGGCATTGAATGCGTCTCTCGTGACGGACGACCAGCGTGCAGGTCTGTATATCTTCGGTCAGAACCGCCACCGTTCTGCGTATGACCATGACGGCGACGGATATTCCGAAATACCCAAATTGCACGGTCAGACAATTGGTTTCCGTTCGTTCCTGAAAACAACGACTTATTCGAAACTTACTTTTGAATATCACCACATGGAAGAATTCCGCAGGGGAGGAGACTTATTGAACCGCCCGCCTCATGAAGCGAATGTGGCGGAGCAGACCGAACACTCAATCAATGGCGGAGGACTGAAGTTCGATTATTTCTCACCTGACGAGAAACATCGTTTCAATGTGTTTGCATCTGCACAGCATATCAATCGCGACAGCTATTATGGTCCAGGTGACAGAGACCCTTTGGATGCTTACGGAAACACCACTGACTTGAACTGGATGGCAGGCTCACAGTATGTCTACAGCTTCGGCAAATGCATCTTCATGCCTTCCGACCTGACTGCCGGAATAGAGTTCAATCAGGACAAACTGGAAGATAACATGTGGGGATACAACCGCACGGTAGACTAGAAAGTGAATATCGGTAGTGCTTTCCTTCAGAACGAATGGAAAAATGATCATTGGGGATTCCTGATTGGCGGCCGTTTGGATAAGCATAATCTGATTGACCATGTGATATTCAGTCCGCGTGCCAACTTGCGTTATAATCCGACAGAAAACATCAATCTTCGTTTTAGTTACTCATCCGGCTTCCGTGCTCCGCAGGCTTTCGACGAAGATTTGCATGTGGAAAATGTAGGCGGTAATGTAGCGATGGTTGAACTGGCGGATAATCTGAAAGAAGAAAGATCACAGAGCTTGAGTGCTTCGGCAGATATTTATCATCGTTTTGGTGCGTTTCAGGTTAACTTCCTGGTAGAAGGATTCTATACAAAGTTGTCGGATGTTTTTGCCCTTACCGACGGAGAGGTAGTGGATGGAATTCTGACACGTACCCGTCACAATGCATCAGGAGCGCAAGTTCTGGGATTGACACTGGAAGGAAAGATGGCTTACCTGAATAAAATCCAAGTTCAGGCGGGAGTCACTCTGCAACAGAGCCATTACAGCAAACCGCACATCTGGAACAAAGAAGCTCCGGCGGTGAAGAAAATGATGCGTACGCCAAATACTTACGGCTATTTTACAGCAACCTACACCCCGATAAAACCGTTATCTATCGCTCTTTCCGGTACCTATACCGGTTCGATGCTGGTTCCCCACGAGCCGGTTCCGGGATTCCTTGAAAATCCGATAACGGTGAATACCAAAGACTTTTTCGATATCGGTTTGAAAGCTGCTTATGACTTCAAACTTTACAAGTCGATGAACCTCCAGTTGAATGCCGGCATACAGAATATTTTCAATGCCTATCAGGACGACTTCGATAAAGGAGCTGACCGTGACTCCGGCTATATCTATGGTCCGTCACTTCCGAGAAGCTTCTTTGCCGGGGTGAAGATCAGTTATTAAGATTCGGTTAAGATTTAAAATCGTTATAAATAGGGATTGTTTTGCATGGAGACAATCCTTATCTTTGCAAAAAAACAAACTAAACCCTGACTTTACTGCACAGAATAGATGTGCAAGATTACCGGATGAAACAATTGTACCTACATATAATGAAGTGGTTTTTGCCTGTACTGTTTATCTCGTACATGGCAGGAATCACTTTATTTACTCACTCCCATGTAGTAAACGGGGTAACGATTGTCCATTCGCATCCATTTAAAAAAGGCAGTGAACATAGCCATACGACGGTTGAATTCCAACTCATTCACCTGTTGAATCATGTATTGGTGACAGACAGCGGATTAATACCTACATTCGCGGTCGCTGCTTTATCTCTATTATGTATCCTGTTTATCCGCCCGCAAGTTGAGCCATATCACCGTTCTTGTCCGGGCGTCATATCTCTTAGAGCACCTCCTGTCGCTTAGTCTATCTTTTCGGGAACAGTATTCATCAGTTAGGAACAACGATTAATGATCGCTGCTTCCCTTTCCCTTATTATTATTTTTGATTTTAAACATTAAAAGACTAACGACAATGAAGAAATATCTTTTAGTCCTGGCCGGCCTGTATTGTGTCCTGTCATACGCATTGGCTGAACATCCGGACTACCCTGAACTGAAAAAATCCGATGCGAACATCATAGGCCATGTACTGGATAAGAAAACGAAAGAGCACCTTCCTTACATCACCATTGCACTGAAAGGAACAACGATAGGAACCGTGACCGACGCTACCGGACATTATTTTTTGAAGAATTTGCCGGAAGGTAACTTTATACTGGAGGTTAGCTCGGTCGGCTACAAGACCGTGACCCGCAACGTGACTCTGAAAAAAGGAAAGACACTGGAAGAGGATTTTGAAATAGAAGAGGACGCGATTGCTTTGGATGGGGTAGTGGTTTCCGCCAACCGCAGTGAAACGACGCGCCGTTTGGCTCCTACTTTGGTAAATGTCGTCGATCTGAAGCTATTTGAAACGACTAACTCTTCCACTTTATCGCAAGGGCTGAACTTTCAGCCCGGTGTACGTGTAGAGACAAACTGCCAGAATTGTGGTTTCCAGCAAGTCCGCATCAATGGACTGGACGGACCGTATACGCAGATTTTGATAGATTCCCGTCCCGTATTCAGTGCCCTTTCCGGAGTGTATGGCCTGGAACAGATTCCCGCCAGCATGATTGAACGCGTAGAAGTGATGCGTGGGGGAGGTTCCGCCTTGTTCGGCTCTTCGGCCATTGCAGGAACCATCAATATAATCACCAAAGAGCCTTTGCGCAATTCCGGCCAGCTGTCGCACACCCTTACTGCTTTAGGGGGCGGCTCCTCATTCGATAACAATACCTCCCTGAATGCTTCATTAGTGACGGACGATCATCGTGCCGGACTGTATATCTTTGGTCAGAACCGTCACCGGTCCGGATATGATTATGACGGAGACGGATTCACCGAACTACCTAAATTGAAGAATCAGACAGTGGGCTTCCGCTCTTATCTGAAAACAAGCACTTACTCCAAACTAACCTTCGAATATCACCACATGCAGGAATTCCGTCGGGGAGGGGATATGTTGGACCGTCCTCCTCACGAAGCCCATATTGCAGAGCAGTTGCAACATTCGATTGATGGTGGAAGTTTGAAGTTCGATTATTTCTCGCCAGATGAAAAGAACCGTCTAAGTATCTTTGCGTCAGCCGCCAATACAGATCGGGACAGTTATTACGGACCGGGTAACGATCCTCTGAAAGCCTATGGAAAAACAACGGATTTAACCGCTATGGGCGGCGCGCAGTATGTACATACGTTTGATAAGTGTTTTTTTATGCCTTCTGACCTCACGGCAGGACTTGAATATAACCGTGATCGTCTGAAAGATAATATGTGGGGATATGACCGCCACACGGATCAGACGGTAAATATTTACAGTGCTTTTCTGCAGAACGAGTGGAAGAACGACCGTTGGGGCATTCTGATCGGTGGTCGTCTGGATAAGCATAACATGGTAGATAATGTCATCTTTAGCCCCCGTGCCAACTTGCGTTTCAACCCGACACAGAATATAAACCTGCGTTTGAGCTATTCATCCGGATTCCGTGCTCCGCAGGCTTTTGATGAAGATATGCATATTGAAAATGTGGGCGGAACAGTGGCAATGATTGAGCGTGCGAAGAACTTGAAAGAAGAGAAATCCCAAAGTTTCAGTGCGTCCGCAGATATGTATCACCGTTTCGGAGTATTCCAGACGAATTTCTTGATCGAGGGCTTTTATACAAGACTGACAGATGTCTTCGTGTTGGGCGAACCTTATGACCGTGGCGATGGGATATTGGTAAAACCACGCAGTAACGGTCCCGGCGCGAAAGTGATGGGGCTAACGCTGGAGGGCAAAGTGGCTTATCTTTCCATCCTGCAAATACAAGCGGGACTCACTTTGCAACGCAGCCGATACGATGAACCTCATAAATGGCATGACGACGCACCGGCAGAAAAGAAAATTTTCCGTACTCCCGATACATATGGTTACTTCACAGCTACTTATACTCCCATCAAACCTTTATCCATTGCCCTGTCAGGAACTTATACCGGGAGAATGTTAGTGCAACGCATGGATATCACCGCCGAGAACGCCGAACTGGGCGCAATGCCCGAACGAAAGGCGGAAGCCATCCGTACACCCCGTTTCTTCGATTTGGGAGTGAAACTGGCTTATGACTTCAAGCTATACAAAACAGTCGATTTGCAACTAAACGGCGGAGTTCAGAACCTCTTTGAGTCTTATCAGAAGGACTTTGATAGAGGAGCTAATCGGGATTCCGGCTATATTTACGGGCCTTCTCTGCCGAGAAGTTTCTTTGCCGGAGTGAAGATTAGCTATTAGGTTGTTTCTATACGATTTTGCAGACTTGTCGAGTTTTACAGGGTGTAACTAGTCGGTTTCTCGTCAAGATTCATTAACTTTGTCGGGAAAATAAATGCTAAGCAATGGATATACCGGCTTTACACACACTAACAAACGGCATTATTATCGGAATATGTCTGTCTATATCTTTCGGTCTTGTCTGCTTCAAGCAGATGGCGCACGCCATTAATCCCAAATACAGGCGTGCATGCCATTTCTTCATCGCTGCTTCTCTCATTATCGCTGCCGGTCATTTGGCGGAGTTGCTGGTTGACGGGTTCGGCGTATACCGGTCGTTGGACTTATTCTCAATATTGGTGTTGGTGCTTGCTTCTTCGCAGGCGTTGATGTTCACGTTTATGTTGATATTGCTGTTCGACAGCAGATACGTCACTTTTGCCAATGTGATGAAGCATGCGGCGCCTTCGCTCGTTTTCATTCTGCTGTATGTGGTGAGTTGCTGCATTGAAGCGGACGTCTGTGTATATTCTTTAGCAGAATGGCGTGCGTGTGTCGTTCACAATCTCCCGTTGGCAGTGCGGACCTTGTTCGGTGTCACCTATACCGTACAACTGTTCGTTTACGTCCGCCTCTTTTTCCGTAAAAAACACCACTACATCACGCATTTAAAAGAATTGACCGGAGAGTGTATCTCAAAACTGGAACTCCGGTGGACGATGCGCGCTTTCCTTTATGCGTTGAGTGTCGGCATTGGCGCATGGGTTTTACTTGTCTGTCCGGGACCGATACCCGAGTTTAGTTTCAGTTTCCTTATCGTGGTTTTCTATCCTGCTTTTGCATGGCTGTACACTAACTATCATTACACTTACGAGATGCTACGCCGTTTTATCGTCGAACAGGATGGGAAACTGCCCCAACCACCGCTCGAAGCCGATATGGGCGACCTCATCTGTTACCTGCAATCTGGCGATAGCAACCACTTGTTTGAAGAGCTCGAAGCCTATCTGCAGAAAGAACAACCGTACCTCGACTACAACTTCAAGCGTGGCGACCTGATTAAAGCTCTTGGCACAAACGAGCGTAATCTCTCCGCCGCTGTGGGGCGTGCCACAGGACTGACCTTGCAAAATTATCTTCTCCGCCTGCGCATCCGTCATGCCATGGACTTGCTCCTGCTTCCGGACTACGCGAACCACACAATCGAAGACATTGCCGGAGCGTCGGGCTTCAAGGCAATGCGCACCTTCAACCGCAATTTCCGCGAATTGGTAAAAATGACTCCTACTGAGTTCCGCCAACAAAAGTCTGTACTTTAAAGGAGAAGGCGATACTCTTTTATCATCAAATGCTGTTGTTTCCATCAATGCATAGGTCGAAGTTTCTCCGGATAGTGGAGAATTTCCGGCAATCCTGCAAGATTTGCAGGATTTTGGCTATACAATGCAGGATTTTGGCTATACCTTTTCGTTGTTGCATATTACTTTTGTCCGAAAAGAGAACACGATTTATTCACCCTTTTAGAAAGACAAAAGAAGTATGAAACAACTAAGAATCTTTTTCCTCTGCCTTATGGCAGCAACGTTGGCAACCGCCTGTGGCGACGACAACAATGACGACAACTCTGTGCCCGTAGAGAGCATCACCCTCAATCATGAGACTCTGACCCTGAAATCGGGAGCGACCGAAACGCTGGTTCCCACCATTGTCCCCGACCGGGTGACTGCCGAATCCGTAGTATGGAGCAGTGACAAAACTTCCGTAGCCACCGTAAGTAAAGACGGACTGGTGACCGCCGTAGCTGAAGGAACAGCCACCATCACCGCCACCGCACGCGAAAAGTCCGCCACCTGCCTTGTGACGGTCAGCAACAAGACGCTTGTCACTACCGCAGCCGAACTGAAAACCGCTATTGAAACGGCAAACGGCACTGCGGATGCACCAACACAAATCATCCTCGGTGAAGATATTGAGATTGCTGCGGATGCAGAGCATTTTGCCTTTTCAATAGACGGCAAACACATTGCTATCGACGGCGGAAATAATCCTATCGGCAGCGGAAATTATAGTATTTCCCGTACCGCTAGCGACAAAAGCCTTTTTGAGCTTACAAACGGCGCGTCATTGAAGCTGACCCACCTCGACATTTATGGAAATGCTGATGCCCATTTAGCTGAAGTCGCCTGCATATTTGTTAGGGCGTCTTGCAAACTAACGCTGGGTAACGGTTTCGAATTATATTCCGGCAATGGGGATGATAATGACCAGCTAATTGGTATCTCTGTCGGTGATAATGCTACGCTTATTATGGAAGGCGATGCTGAAATCTCCAAAAGCATAAAGGGGCAGGAAGTGCTTGTTGCCCCTACAGGAATACTGCAACTGAAAGGCGGAAAAATAATAGCAAGGGAGGAGGGAACGTATATGAGTGAACGGAGCCTCTGTCTGCAAGCTGCGATTAATGGCAATCAAGTGACCATCCCCACCGTTACGGTTGAAAACGAACTTCCGGCGGATTCTGATTTTAAATTAGATCTATATGATTACGTGTTGAGTCGTTCCACTGTCCGGCCAGGAGCCGAAACCGTTGTTAAGGGAACCGACAGCTACACCTTGACTGACAGTGATCTTATGAAGTTCCATCTGATGACTAATACTACTGGGGGCATGACATATTATGACAGTCTTTTCGAACTTTATCTGGACGGTAATGCTATCAAGATGCGTGCGAAATGACAAGCAGCACAGAACGTAACCAATAAATAGATATTCACTTTCCTTAAAACAATCATTATCATGGCAACAAACGAAAAAATCACGCTCAATGTTGACCTTTACGACAACATCATGACCGAGCAAAAAGGCGACTACACCGGACGCGCACGCATCACAGGCAGTCTGCACAACAAAGAAATCGCAGCACGCATCATCAAGGAGCGTACCGAGTACCGGCAGGAGACCATCGAGAACATCCTCGACCTTGCCGACCAGAAGAAGGTGGAAGCCATCGCTGAAGGGAAGAGTGTGGTAGACGGTGTGGGACAGTACATCGTCACCGTACGCGGTTCGTTCCTCGGGGAGAACGCCCAGTTTGACGCCACGAAGCACTCGCTCGGTGTGTCCTACACACCGGGACAACTGCTGCGCGACCAGCTCAAAGCCGTAAAAGTAATCTGCAACGGGCTGGCACAGACGGGGCCGGTCATCAACTCCATCACCGACTCCGTGACGAAGAGTATCAGCCAGGTCATCACTTCCGGCGGTCCTGCCGTTATCAGCGGAAGCAACATTAAAATCCTCGGTGACGACCCTTCGGTAGGCATCTATCTCACCAAAGACGAAGAGGGAGCCGTCCCGTTGAAAGTGTCCGTCATCGTTCACAACGCACCGTCACAACTCACCATCATGCTACCTGCCATAGAAGCCGGAAAGCTCTATGCGCTAAGCATCACGACACAATATAGCGGAAGCAACAAGGCATTGAAAACGCCACGCTCTTACCGTTTCCCGATTCTGCTGGGTGACGAAAACGCGGGTGGCGGCGGTGGCGGCGGCGAAGCGCCCGACCCTGAAATCCCCGGAGGAGGTGAAGCCCCCGACCCGGCTGCATAAAGAAGCAGGTCACGAATGAGGACGGACAGTCCGGCTGCAGACAGCGCATCCGCCCTCATGGCAAACAAAAAAGGCGGCAGAAACCTGTGTGAGTATTCATGGAGATGACATTCTTATAAGAAAGGAACCGTTTGAAACACAAGATCCCCTGATAAAAAAAGAAGTGCTAAAGCTGGCATTAGAACAGGCAGCGGGTGCGATGCAGGACATCACAACCGTGCATCTTGAGCTACTCGAACAGCTTTTTTCCAGTCAGTGCGGAAGAAGGATATCCCTGCCTTATGGAGTGCAGGCATACCGTATCTATGAAGGGATCAGACTGTGCCGGGAAACAGAAGCAGTGCAGGATAGCATAGGAGAAGTACTGTGCCCCAAAAGTGAGATCGAACAGGCAGGAACAGAGGGAATTTCCTGTGGACCATTTACGATGCGATTGTTAGAGGACACAGCTTTTTCACAAGAAATTCCGCAAAAAACGTATACGAAATGGTTCGACTATGATAAGATAAAGAGTGATTTGTCAGCAAGAACCCGAAAAGAGGGGGATTATATTTGCTGTAATGAAGAGGGGAAGACCCAGAAGCTGAAAAAATACTTTGTCAATGAAAAAGTAGAGGCAAAGGAGCGGGGCAGAATTCCGCTTTTAGCAGAGGGAGCCCACATACTCTGGATTGTCGGGTACCGTATCAGTACCTATTATAAGATAAGTCAGGAGACAAAAAGAATATTAGAAGTACGATTTAATGGAGGAAAAGAAAATGACTGAATCAGTTCGGGTGTTGATTCCAGAAGAGGAAGTCAACAAAAGAATTAAGGAAATGGCAGAAAAGATCAGTGCCGATATCGGAGATGAGACAATTACGCTGATCTGTATCCTGAAAGGCTCTGTATTTTTTTCCTGTGAACTGGCAAAAAATATCAAGGGGTCGGTCATGCTGGATTTTATGTCCGTAACAAGCTACGGAGATGATACAAAGTCAAGCGGAGTAGTGAAGATCATCAAAGATTTAGATGACCCGTTAGAGGGCAAAAATGTATTAGTTGTGGAAGACATTATTGATTCGGGAAGAACCCTGAGTTATCTATTGAAAAATTTAAAGGCACGAAATCCGAAAAGTTTGAGATTATGCACGCTTTTGGATAAACCGGATCGCCGGGTGGTAGATGTCAGTGTGGATTATGTCGGATTTGAGATTCCGGACGAATTCGTAGTTGGTTTTGGACTGGATTATGCACAGAGATATAGAAATCTGCCTTATATTGGAGTGCTGGAATTTAATGAGTAAAAGGAGGTTTCTAATTGAAGAAAAATTATAGAGGAATCGGATTTTATATCGGGCTGGTTCTGATCGTGATCCTGGT
>OMFJ01000875.1_pt1 | contig 12160 bp, 9 predicted proteins | sample 1674351 | NCBI WGS metagenome assembly OMFJ01 (sample SAMEA103958164, study PRJEB25191) | human gut metagenome | biome: human-associated habitat [ENVO:00009003]; feature: intestine environment [ENVO:2100002]; material: feces | place: Germany | collected 2013/2015
AGGATTGTGAAGATCGTCCCCGCCGAAATTGTTGTGCAGGTGAACATGCATAAGCTTCGGTGCGAATCGGTCGATCCAATGCGGCAGCGGGGTTTCGGAAACGCGGCTGTTTGCATGCCCGATATCAAGGCAAAGCCCGAAGCGCGAATCGTTAACTCCCTCGGCAACCGCCGCTGTGATTTCCGGTTCGGGTTCCATAACGTTTTCAAGCAAAAAACTCATATCGTTCGGTGCGTTTTTCAGAAAAACACGCCAAAACTTAACGGATTCGTCAATGAAATATTCTTTATAGTAAACAAAAGGTATGAATCCCGAGTGAAACACAATTCGTTTTGCTCCGATAACATCCGCCGCAAACAGTGCTTGGTCAAATCGCCGCCGAACAACGTCGCGAACAAGCGGATCTATTGCACACGGAGAAAGCTCCGCAAACGGGGCGTGAAGCAGCAGCCGCAGACCGCAGCCCGATTCGGCAGTAAGCTGCGAAACGCGGCGAAAATGCGCCGCACTGTCCGTATCCATGTTCGGCGCATAGCAGAATTCTGCAATTTCAAGCCCCAGCGAGTGTTCCCGCGCAGCAGCAGCGCAGTCCTCCGCAATGGTTGAAACGAAAAGTTTTTTTGAAAAATCAAAAGTCATTTTGCATGTTGTAAGCTTGAGTCGGTTTGCATCCGTATCAGCACTGCATCCGCACTTTCTGCACCGCTGCAACAGCACGAACGGTGATGCATTCAAGATTACCCTCCGGACCGGTTCCTTCGGGCGTTGTAAACTTGACGCCGATATTTTCCGGCGGAACGCCGAGAGCCTTGGCAAGGTTTGCACGCATTGCTTCGCGGAAGGGCGCAAGCTTCGGCTTTTGAGCCGTTATCACGGAATCGATATTCACAATTTCAAAGCCTGCCGAGCGAATGCGTGCAGCGGCCTCTTTTGCAAGCAAAAGGCTCGATATGCCGCGAAATGCTTCATCACTGTCGGGAAAATGCTGCCCGATGTCGCCGAGTGCGCATGCGCCGAGGAGGGCATCAATCACGGCATGAGCAAGTGCGTCCGCATCGGAATGCCCAAGCAGTCCGAGTTCAAACGGAATTTCAACGCCGCCGAGGATGAGCTTTCGCCCGGCTGCAAGGCGGTGGGTGTCTTCGCCGATGCCGATTCTGAACATATTACTTACCTCCGTTGCTGACAAAGCCGGGCTGTTTCCCGAGCGCGGCTCCGCAGAGGATCTTGCGGACACATTGCCCGAGGGGAGATTCCGTTCACTGCGTTTTGAAAGCAAAAACTCAAAATACGGAATATCGTCCCGCGTTGTGAGCTTCAGATTCTGTTTGCTGCCCGGAGAAAAATGCAGCTGTACTCCCGTTGAGCGGCAAAGGTCGGCATCATCCGTGAAGCTGCCGACGGCGTTGCTGTATGCATTCAAAAGAATATCTCTGCGGAAGCTTTGCGGGGTTTGTGCCGCAAGAAGCCTGCTTCTGTCAAGCGTTTCTCCGGTATCGCCGAAACGAACTGTGTCCGCAACGGGCACGGACGCAATGCCGCAGCCGTATTGCTCTGCGGCACGCAGGCTGGCTTTAATGGTTTCCCTGTCAACAAGGCAGCGGGCACAGTCGTGAACGGCGGTAATCGCACCCGATGCTGCGCGGACGGCATTGAATACTGACTCCTGCCGCGTACTTCCGCCGCGAACGATTTTCACGGGGTAGGGCGCGGAATTTGCCGCTGTAAGTGCAATTTCCTCCGTGTCGGGCGAAACGGCAATAACGGCTTCATCGGCAATTCCGCAAAAAGCTTCAACACAAAGCTCGACGGGTGTTTTGCCGCAAAAACGCATCAGCATTTTGTTTTCGCCCATTCGCGAGGATGAACCGGCCGCAAGCAGAATTGCGGATACTGTAGTTTTTTCCATGCTGTTTCGTGCCTCTTTCGGCTGCGATGTCAATCTGCATCGGTATTCAAACTGTCCTCAATGATTCTGTACATGCTGTCCGCTTCCTCTTTGCGAACGGTTTCGCGCACGGCAAGTACTTCGGCCGTCAGCCGTTTTGCGCCCATGCGAACGCTGATTATGTCCCCCGGGTTAACATCGGCTGCAGGTTTTGCAACTTTGTCGTTCACCGTTACCCGTCCCATGGAACAGGCTTCGTTTGCAACGGTTCTGCGTTTGATAATTCGCGAAACCTTAAGGTATTTATCAAGTCTCATCAGGTGCTCCTCTTTAATGATTATTCTTTAACATAGTCTTTTCCGACGGATGCGATAAGGTCTTTATCATACACAATATCGGCGTCATCCATCCATGTATCAAGCAGCTCGTCCCATGCTTCGGTATCGCTTGTCGCTTTGACGATCGTCGTTACTTTGTCAATCACATCAGCAAGCTTAACTTCGCCGGGCGTTTCGTCCGCGCCGCGGTAAATGATATGCAGGCTGCCGTCCGTGTCGGTAAACACATCCGAGTATTCACCGGGCTTAAGCAGCGAATAAATCTCCTTGACGGTTGAACTCCAGTCACCCTTTGAGGAGCTGTGTTTTGTTGAAATCAACTGCCCCTTTGTGCGGAAGGTTTCGCAGCCCCCGTAACTGTCGCTGCCTGCAACGTATTCGTTCTCTGTATACTTGAGCATGACCTGAGCAAAGTCCGCTCCGCCTTCAAGTTCTGCAAAGGCCTTGTCGATTTTTGCACGATAAGGCTCAATGAATTTATTGTACATTTCATCGCATTCAGCCTGAAGCGTTTTGTAATCCGAAATCAGCTGCGCAATTCGCTCGGAATTTGCGCCGTCACCGTTTAAGGCATCCGTAAACAGCAGGGATGTGCATTCTTCGCGCAGCGAATCAAGCTGTTCGTTCTTTTTTTTGTAGTCATCGCCGAGTTCGCCTTCGGGAATAACAACAATATCCATGATTCGGGAGTATCCCTCCGGAACAACAAGCGCGGGCGCGGCATCATCGTAGATACCGCAGTATTTTTCAAAATACTCTTCGTTATCTTTATACTGCCCGGGATTGGAGGCATAAAGCTCCTTGTCCGATTTCAGCTGCTTTTCGTACCAATCGGCAATGTCTGCATCCGTCACGGAAAAATCTTTGCAAACATAGTCCTTGTATGCTTCGATAAGCGCCGTGTTGCGCAGTTCGAGTTTATATTCCTCGCAGTATTCATCATAGGTCATGGTTTTGCCGGTGTAATATTCGGAAAGCTCCGCAATGGCGGCATCGAAATACTGCTGGACAGTCTTTGAATCGTCTTTGGCATTGGATTCTTCGGCAGTTTTCATATACTCGTCATATATCTCTTTAAGTTCGGTTTCCGCCTGTGCATCGGATTCCGCGATCTGTTCATCGGAAAGTTTAAATCCCTCCTCCTTTGCCCGGTACAGAACCACCATATCCTTAACAAGATATTCAAGCACCCAATCGCGGAATTTTTGCAGCTCTTCCTCGTTGCTGACGGGATCATAGCCCATTTGTTCCATGTATGAAAGATATGAGTCGAAGGCAGCCGTATAGAGGGCGTAGCTCACGGTTTCGTCCCCGATGGATGCGACTGCAGCGGTCTTGTCGTTCGGAACACCGTTTTTGTCGTTATTATTGTTCTTGCATCCGCTGAAGCAGAACAGAAAAGCTGCTGCTGCAATAAAGCAGACAACACGCACGAATGTCGAAGTTTTTTTGGAAAAGCCGGCGAAAATGCTTCCGCATCCCGATCCTGCCGCGGCTGAGCAGCCGGGCTTGCGGCGGTCGTTGTTTGTTGCGGTCATAGTGTGTGATTCCTCCGTTCTGAGTTTTGGAAAAACGGAACCCCCTGATTTTTGATTAACGATTATTCAGAGCATTCCCGAAAATCAATCGATATCGGAAGCAGCGAAAACCGAGGCTTTGCTGCTGACGCTTAAGAACTGCCGAAAACTGCACATTAATTCTGCCGCCGGCAAGCGGTGCGCCGAGAGTATCCATTCCGCTGTCTATTATACAGCATTCAGCCCCGTTTGCCAATGAGTGCGGGAATAAATCACATTTTTCCGCCGAAGGGACACATTCGGTGCCAAAATCACGGTTTCTCGTGCCCGAATCGCGGAGCCGATAAAAACAGACAGCAGAAACAAACAGCAGAAACAAGTTGAATATAATTTTAATAAAAACTCTTGCCCAAATCGAGGTGAATGCTGTATAATACGATTGATATTTTATGTACATGCGTAAGCAGGAGCATTCTGTGTCCGAAGCGCATGATCCGACAGTGCCTGCTGCATTGTTCGGGATAAGGAGAAAGCATTGACTCGAAGGAAATTTTCAATATTTACCGCTTTGTTCGCTGCACTGATCGCTTTTGCGGCTGTTCTTCCCGTTTCAACGGGGGTCGCTGCAAATGCGCAGACTGTTCAGGGCAATTCCGCCGAAATCACCGTTCTGCCCGCAAAAAACGGAACGGACGCGGCAAGCATTTCGGCAAACCCCGCATTTTTGTCCGGTCCCGGACAGGTCACCGTAAGCATCACGCTTCGCAACCCGGGCGGTGCTGCGGGACAGGGGTTGGATGATACCGCAACAGGTTCCCTGATAAAGGAACCGTCGGAATCCACTCCGGCACCCGAGCCGACACCCGAACCCGAGCCGTCAACTCAGCCCGGCGGCGGTGTGTACACAAATGTTTCAATAATCAACACATACGGCGTTTCTTTCAACACTTCCGATGTTCCTGCGGGGGAATCGCGCACATTTACCGGCACGATGAACGTTGCCCAGGAACAAATCGGCGAAACACTGCGCTTTACAATTGCATGGTTCGATACGGCAACCCAAACCGCAGGTTCGCGTGAGTTGACTCTTGTCATTTCCCGTGCGGATACGGCTTATCTTAAGCTTTCGCGCAGCGTTGACAAATCGATTGCTTCGGCAGGTGATATTGTCAAATTGACGTATACGATGATAAACACGGGTGCTAAAAAGCTCAACAGCATTATCCTTGTTGATAAGAATGTTGCCGGTACACAGGCAATGCTTCCCGCATTCAGCCTTGCCCCGGGAGAGAGCCGCGTATTCACTTATGAATACACAATGCGCACATCAACCGTAACGAGCAAACCGACTGTATCGTTTGTTCCCGAGGGGTCAACAAATGCCCTGTCGGTAACGCTTTCGGGGCTTACCATCGGCCTTATAAATGCGCAGCTCACCAAAACGGTCGAAATCGGCACACCCACACCGGAGGGCGTTGAATTTACACTGTATCTGACCAACAACGGCAACCAGAGCCTGAATTCGCTCACCGTTACGGACGATCTCGGAACCGTTGTTCAAAGCGGTTTCAGCCTTGCAATCGGTGAGTCGAAAACCATTAAATATTTCGTCAGAAACCCCGAGGCCGTTCGCTATGTTGTGTTCAACATCACCGGCGTTTATTCGTCCGGCATCGTGTTTAAGGACAACACAAAGAGCTACACTGTTCGCCCTTACATTGATCCGACAACTCTCGGCCTCGAGTTCCGCGCGGAAGTTCGCACTCAACTCAATCGAGAGAATATCATTGGGCTGACTTTCACCGTCACAAACACGGGAAGCACTCCCTACACCGATGTTGTCCTGACCGAAAAAGAACTGGATTATGAAATCCACAAGATTGCCGTTCTTGAACCCAACTCCGGCGCACAGTCATTCAATATCGATCTTAACGTCGGCGGAGAAAGAGATCTTGTGTTCTTCCTGACGGCTCTTGACGCTTCGGGCAACACGCACATGTTTGAGGCGCATCTGACCGCAAAATATATCGATGCCGAAGGCACCGTTCCGAACGAACCGCCGGCAACGGGCGGGGTCACGGTCGTTGACGATCCGAATATCGGCAGCAAGCTGGACGGAATGCTCACAAAAACGGGAAGTGCGCTGAAAGTATGGTACAGTATTCTTATCATTATTGCGGCAGTTGCGCTTATCGCGATCATTGCCCTTGCCGCTGTTGAAATTTACAAGCGCAAGAACGGCGGAAACGCAAAAAAAGCACCGCGCAGACGCGCACAGGAGGACGATGAAGACTGATAAGGCTGATTAAAAACCAAGGCTGAGCGGTCGATTCATTCAACTGCACCGCTTCAGCTTAAACAAGTGACTGTTTATATAACCCGCGCCGGCGGGCGGCTCAGAACGGGTTGCCTGTTGAGCTGCGGGTTTAATAATTTGCCGGCAAACGGCATCGGTGAACCGAACCGTGCGGCGGATAACAATTCAAAACAGAGGAAAACAAAGGAGAATAAGGTATGCCGAACACTCAATTCATTATCCTGCTCATCATTACGGTTTTCAGCCTGTTGGCGGGAACCGTTTCGGCTGTTGTTTTATTTGGGCAGCTGAATGCAAAAAAACGTGAACGCGCAGAGCTTGAACGCAAATTGGAAAACGCGGTCGGCGCCGCAATGAACTCTGCCGTCGGCAATGCCTCGGCGGAGCTTGAACGCAGACTTCAGGACAGGCTGAAGGAGCTTTCGGACGCACTTTATCGATACAACGAACAAACAAAGAATGATTATGAACGATTTAAAAATGCTTTAAATGAAAGCATTGCTTCTTCGATGCGCGAAACCGCTTCCCGCCTTGCGGAGGCACAGACAGCGGCGGCGGAAAGAATCTCCGCAGAACAGAAAGCGTTTTCGGAAAAACTGAATACCGAACAAAACGCGCTTTCCGAAAGGCTCGCTTCCGAACAGAAGTCACTTTCCGACAGGCTTGCCGCAGGGCAGGATTCCTTCGAAAAACAGATTTCGGACAGACTTGCTGCTCAGAATACTCTGCTGAAAACACAGGCGGAGCAGGCGGAAACGCGCAATAAGCATTTTGAAACGGTCTGCACGGAAAAACTGGCGGCAATGGATACGAGCGTGAAGCTCATGACGGAACGCAACGAAAAGCAGCTTGATGCAATTCGCGGTGTTGTTGACGAAAAATTGCAGGAGACGCTCACAAAGCAAATCTCCGAAAACTTCAAGCTTGTTGATGAACGTCTTAAACAGGTCTATCAGGGGCTCGGAGAAATGCAGACGCTTGCAAGCGGAGTGGGTGATCTTAAAAAGGTTCTTTCAAATGTCAAAACACGCGGCACGCTCGGCGAAATTCAGCTCGGCGCAATTCTCGGCGAAGTTCTTGCGCCGGAACAGTACGAATGTAATTTTGACGCCGGAAAACAGAATAATGAGCGCGTTGAATTTGCAATAAAACTTCCGAATGACGGTGGGGAAGCGGTTTACCTTCCCGTTGACAGCAAATTCCCTGCGGATATTTATTCCAAACTCTGCGATGCGTATGATTCCGGCGAGGATGTTGCCGCTGCGCAGAAAAACCTGCGTGAAGTTCTTCTGAAATGCGCGAAGGATATAAAGGAAAAATACATAAATCCTCCGCGCACAACGGATTTTGCGATCATGTTCCTGCCCACGGAGGGACTTTATGCCGAAGCGGTGCGGCTCGGGCTTATCGAAGAGCTGCAAATGCGTTTCCGCGTTAACCTTTCAGGCCCTTCAACCATGGCGGCACTGCTTAACAGCCTGCAAATGGGGTTCCGAACACTTGCAATACAAAAACGCAGCAGCGAGGTCTGGGATTTGCTCTCTCAGATAAAAAGAGAGTTCGGAAAGTTTGACGATGTGCTCAGAGCAACGCAGAAATCGCTTGAAAAGGCGCATAATGACCTTGAAACGCTTGTGGGTGTTCGCACAAGGCAAATTTGCAGAACCCTCAAAAAGGTTGAAACCCTTCCCGAAACCGATCCCACCGGGGAATATAAAACCCTTGCGGAAGCTTTGATAAATGCGGATGACGGCGAAAACTGATGCGTTTTCGGTCGATTGCGGGTGAACCTCAGCCGGAATAAAGCGGATTCAGCTTTATCGGCGGGTACGGAATCGCGGCGAGAGTCGGAACGGGGTTTGCATAATCAAAGTTTGGGTTGAAATACCTGTCGCCGCAAAGCAGTGTTTCGCGATATACGTCATAACAGCGCAAAAGATTGGCTTTGCCTGCATTGGCATAATCATTCGGAAGTCTGCCCGATAACCGCGCCTTTGCAAACGGAGTGAAGCAGTTTGCAAGACCTTTTCGCATGAGCCGAACACAGAACTCCGTGTCCCATCCCACTCCGGACAGTGTTTCGTCAAACATGCCGAAACTGAAAAAGTTTTCGCCGCTGACTGCCATAAATGCGCCGCTGACGGCGGTTACATTGCGCTGAACGTGCAGAAAACTGCATTTTAAAAAGTCTTCAAAATCATCCTTTTCGCCGGAATAAGGGCTTTGTGCCCAGCCGTTAAGGCCGATAACGGTGCCGGCGGAAAGGATGTTTCCGCTTTCGTTCACGATTTTTCCGCCAATCGCACCTGCGCCGTGCCGAAGTGCAAGTTCGGTGAATTCGCGAAGGAATGCAGGGGAGAGAATTTCAATGTTTCCGTTTAAAAACAGCAGCAAATCCGCAGCGGCTTTGCATGCACATGCATTCAGCGTTTCGGGCAGCGGCTGTTCCGCGTTAACGTGTACAATCTCTGCCGCCCTGTTCTTTTTGAGTGCCAGAAGATAGCGGCGCATTCGCTCATCCCCGCTGCCGTCGTCCGCAATGATAATTCGTCTGCAATCAACCGTTGACTGCATCTCCGCCGAGTCAATGCATCGCTGAAGGTTTTCAACTCCGTCCGCACCTGCGATAACAATGCCGACGGAGGGTTCGCGTTTTCTCGGGTAACGCATACGAAGTGTACCCAAAACGCTGCCCTCAAAGCAGTAGCCGTTTGTGCGGTTTTTCTTTCCCGAACCGTCGCCGGGATAAAGGGAATTGAATTCACGCTTCAGTATATCGGTGCAGGGAATTTCGCTGCCGTCGCAGTCGCGGATAACGGTCAGCCCGATTCTTGCAATGTGAATGACCTGCTTGGCAGCCGAAGCACAGTCAATGCAGTAAGCCCAAAGCTCGGCCGGTGTGCTGCCGCGAAACCCGCCGACAGCCGTATGTACACGTTTGGAAACAAGCATGGGCCGCCCGATGCTGTTGAAGGAACGCAATGTGTCGCGCCCGTAGTCGGGCTTAAAAATCGGGTTTTGCCGAATGCCGTCAATCACGGAGTCCTCATCGGCAAAAACAACCTCCGCTTCGGGATTTGAATGAGTTTGCAGAACAAGCATGTGAAGCGCGTCCGGTGCGGGCAAATCTCCGGGCAGCAGCTGCAAAAAGTATGCACCGTTAAGCATCTTCTCGGCGGCTTTCAGCTGTTCGTGCGCTGTGCCGTTAAAAAGCACAAGCCTGAATTTCGGAATGCCTTCATAATCCGTAAGCCCTGCCTGCGCAAGCTCCGAAACCACGCAAACTTCAAAATTTGCATAGGTTTGTTTGCCGAGCGCTTCGAGCGTTGAGCGAACGGCCGCACGGCTTGCTCCCGAACAGGCAATTGCGACGGAAACGAGCGGTGCAGGGTTCAGCGGTTTTTCACGTTGCAAGTCCAACTCCGCTTGTGCAGGCAGGTTTTCATGCAGATAGTCGGCATAGTCGGAAAATTTGTGCTGATTACAGACCCGCTTCGGAAGTGCGTTGAATGCCCCAGCAATAATGTCTGCCGCGGCAGTGATTATTCCTGAAGTGTTTGTTTCTGTCATTTCGGATTCCTCCTGCATCATGCGGTATTTCTGTACCTTGTTTTTTACCGCGTTTGAGCGGTTCGGCGGCTGTTCCGCCGCCTGCTGCATGATAGTATCTGCGGATTCTGCAATTTTGATTCCGAAACGGACTCAAGGAGGACTGCGGTTTATACCTGCGGAAAACAGCTTTTTCTGTCGCTTTCTCAGAACTGTCTAATACTTGCCTTTTGCAGGAACATGTCTTGCGGCAAACAGCTTTTAACCGATAAACGGTGCATTCCACAGTTTCGCGATGTTGCAAAATCCGCTATATTGGTTTATAATTATTTTGTGTTCGCTGATTAATTCGGGAGGTGTCGGCAATGGAACAATATAATGCAAAATTTGCGGAGGTCTATGACATTTTCATGGACAATACGGATTATGATGCATGGGCGAATTATATAATATCGCTGCTGCCGACCGACTTTCCGAAAGGAGCGAGAATTTTTGAGTGCGGCTGCGGAACAGGCGCATTGACTCTTCGGCTCAACAAAGCCGGGTACGATGTCACCGGTTCGGATATTTCAAGGGACATGCTCGAAGTTGCCGCTGAAAAATCCCGCCGGTGCGGGCAAAAAACAAAATTTATATGCATGGATATGCGCCGCATTGAATTGCATCGTCCCGTTGACTGCATCATTGCGGCATGTGACTGCGTGAACTACCTTACAAGCCGCGAGGATGTTGAAAAATTCCTTCTGACGGCATTCAACGGGCTCAGACCGGGCGGCATTTTGCTGTTTGATGTTTCGTCAAGATATAAATTGCAGCACATTCTCGGGCAAAACGGCTATTGCGACAGCAGAACGGACGTTGCATACTTCTGGCAAAACTGCTATGATGCGGAGAGCAAGCTTGTGGAAATGGAGCTGGAGTTTTTTGTGAAGTCGGCAAACGACGCACACGGCGAACCGCTTTATTCCCGATTTTCCGAAAAGCATATTCAACGTGCTCATTCCGAAAGGGAGCTTGTTTCGTGGCTTAAAAATATCGGCTTTGAAAATATCGGGGTTTTTTCGGCATTCACAACGGAACCGCCGCGTGATGAAAGCGAACGGCTGCAATTCACGGCAAGAAAGCCCGGCAGAGTCGGCAAATAACCTTTGCGGCCTGCTCAAAGGACCTTTAGCGAAAGGAAAACATTATGAATAACGAAATTGAAAATAAGATGACCGAAAGCGATGCTTCCTCCGACTGCATCGAAAACACATACGCTGAACGCGACAATATCATTCGCGGTCTGCTTTTTAACCGCACAGTGAACGTGATCGCCGTTTCGGGACGCGAAATAGTTGAAACCGCAAGAGAAATTCACGGAACAAGCCGTGTTTGCACCGCCGCTCTCGGAAGAATGCTGCTCGCCGTTTCCATGATGAGTGCACAGCTAAAAAGCGAAACGGACAGCATAACGGCGACAATTGCGGGCGGAGGGCCTGCAGGCAACATAACGGTTGTCGGGCATATGGGCGGAATCGTTAAGGGGTGCATCACCAATCCGGAGGTTGAACTGCCGCTTAACGAGTTCGGAAAGCTGGATGTTTCGGGTGCTGTCGGCGGCAGCGGTGAGCTGCGCGTTATTCGCGATTTGTCGCTGCGGGAGCCGTATGTCGGCAGGTGCGAGCTTATTGACGGCGAAATTGCAGATGATTTCGCAAACTATTTTTACACAAGCGAACAGCAGCCGTCGCTGGTTTATCTCGGCGTAAGGGTTGAGCCGCAGCAGGGGACCGTGCGCTCCGCTGCCGGGCTGATTATTGCACCGCTGCCCGATTGTCCGGAGAGCGATATTATTCGGCTTGAACAGCTGACGGGCAAAATTGCAAAGCTGTCACAGCATATGGATGACGGAGAGACCCTCGAAAGCGCGCTTAACGCCCTTTTCGAAGGCATGGAGTTTGAAATTACCGACACTCTCTGCCCTGCATACCGCTGCGATTGCAGCAGGGAAAGGCTTGAGCGCGTCATTATGTCGCTCGGCGAAAACGAACTGAAAGATATTATTGAAAACGACGGCAAGGCGGAGCTTGTGTGTTCTTTCTGCCAAACGAAATATGTTTTTAACGAGGATGAACTCCGCGCTCTGCTTGAAGAGGCACAGGCGGGCGGAAACGATTCGGATGAGATTTCCGCAGATCTTGCCGAAGCGATAAACGACTGCGGAAATGAGTGATCTCAAAAACGGAACACAACCGAAATCAACAAAAATCGGAAACTCGCCGAACGGCTTGACTTTAATGAAACGGCTTCAACTCGGCGTCTGCTTAAAACCGGGTGGAGGATATGCAGCATGAGAAGCACAAAAAAGAAACCTGACAACGTTATTGATATCAGCTATGCCTCCGGACTAAAGGGAACTTACGTAATTACCTATGATAACACCACAGGCCAGCTTATATTTGACAAAGACGGCGGCTCTCTTAAAGAAACAATAAATGAAACAAGCCCTCTAACCCGTATTTACGATATGTCCGAAGCCGAAAACGTAGAAGCTACAATAGGCGCCATG